>ERZ1023826.17-NODE-17-length-94672-cov-22.011288_pt1 | contig 94672 bp, 69 predicted proteins | sample MGYA00380380_ERZ1023826 | MGnify/ENA primary metagenome ERZ1023826 (study PRJEB33179, sample SAMN07449068) | human gut metagenome | biome: Human-gut; feature: Human associated habitat; material: Faeces | host: Homo sapiens | place: India:Kasaragod | collected... | reverse complement strand
CGGACGCCCTGCAAAGGCAAAGACCGTCAAACTTGATAGTTAATTATACAAAAATGTGTTAAATTCACGAAACTTTGTCGACGAACGTACTTCCTCGAATGCTTACGATGGAACATGAGCTGATGTATAAACTATTTGACCAAGTCGTCGGTAATCTGGACGATTTGGTCAAATGCTTGTCGTATGATGGTGATATCCGGGATTCAGATTAGGGTTTGCAGAACAAATTCGTGTAGGTCACAGTCTGAGGGGCGCCATTCATTTCCTTGACAAACGGCTCGATGTACCATGGCCGGCCAATCAACTCTGGTTCAACTGCTTCTTCCGAGACATCATACATCATGTATAGTTGGCCCGGGGTAGGATCGGGATAGTTCATGTTAGCCAACATGGAGTCAGATACCACAACCGGATGCTGCTTAGTCATCTTCATGATGCGTTTGACAGACAGGTCTTGAAGGTCGTACAGAAGCAGATACTTGACATTGATGTAAGCATCGTCCAACTCAACGGCACCTTCACGTTCTCCTCCACAACGGATATTGTACTTTTTATGCTCCATAATCCACTGCAGATGCTCTTCGCTCTTAAAGCAGCCAACAAGGACAGTTACTGCATCTGCAAAAACAGGATTTCCATAAGGTTCCGGGAACATCTCATAGAAAGGATCGGGGGGAGTAGAGTATATCTCATGTTCTGCGACGGCCACCTTTTCCCTCTGGCTTGTACGATCCATGAAATGTGCTACTATTTCCCGGAGAAAACGCTTGAGAGCAGGGACCTGCTCGTCCTCGTGACCAGGCGCTATACAGAATGCCCCCAGGCCGGGGATAATCTCATGGAATCCTTTCCGTATCTTCTTCTCGGTGCCAGGATAAAGGACATATGCACCACCGGTACGTCGGATAGCATCTTTATAAGCATGCATTTTCAGCAAGTCTCCACGCTTATAGATGTCTATCTCCCTGTTCTCCTTCTCGTCCTGTAATTCTTTATCACGAGCCTCAAGGTCCACCTCCTTGTCTTCAATGATGATTTTATTGAGACGGTACTTGGCGTCAAAATGAATATGCACAATAGCGTCCTCGCGCTCGGCGTCAGCCTCCGTCATTTCACCAGGCCAGATGGACAAAGTGTAATCCGGACGCATATTCATCGTCCATGAGCCCGAGGAATAAATGTCATCGGTGTGACTGAAGGTCCTGTTGTAGTACAGGCTGATATTGAGACGACGGTTTCCAGCCATCGTGGAACCATGAATCATTTTAGTATGACCTTGGCGGATCTCCAGGTTAATACCATCAGCATCGTTGCTTATCAGGCATTGTTTTTCCACCGCCGGAACGTTGAACACCTCGCTTACACATTCCATCAGCTTAAAGAACAGCCAGTATTCATAAAGGACTGCCACATTCTTTTTGCCGGCCTCATAGACATCATCGCCACCATTCCACGTAAGCTTTGCTGCCAGATCAAATATCAGCCACGCCTGGAGAATTTCCCGGTATCCTTCTTTGCGCTGCAGCACAGGGCTCCCAAGGTTCAGTTGTGAGGGATTACTGACATCTTTGAAAAACAGCCCGTTCATGTAACCAGCCAAGATATTGCAAACAGCGTCAATCTCCATCCGGAGTTGAGGAGTCGCATTCTTTTTGGTCCCAAGGCTGCTGCAGAAGCCATAGAATGAAGTGAGAACGTACTTCACAAACTGGTTTTCCGGAGTATCAATGCTGTCGGTCTTATGCGACACTGTCAAGTAACGCGGAAGAGATTCCAGCCCTTCTATTACCCCCGAATAAGGAACGCGATCATTCCTGGTGACAATCTGATGCAGACTGCTCTTGGAGAGCTTTCTAACAGACTCAATATGCCTCTCTACAGTGGTCTTTGCCCATTTCCTCACCGGATTTGAGACGATTTTATGAATCGCCTCATTGAACTGTTCATCCTCAACAATACTCTTCACAAAAGCAAACTTCTGATAAAGGGTATGCTGAGGGGTATCATAGTCCACCTCGAATTTCTGCGTTACAGGCGAGCCCTGCTGCATCACAAGATCCGTATAATAGCTCGTGATATCTGACAGCATATGCCTATAATCCGATCTGTAACTGGTCTTTACGGAAAGAACCTCAAAATCTACAGGCACCCCTTCATTGGCACCATTTTTTACAGCCTTGAAATGCGCAGTTCCGACATATATTCCAGTTGTGATCACGCCGCGGTTCTTATGGCGGGGATTCTTCTGAACCATTGAAGCGGGCCCCTCAAGCGACCAATCCGCCGGTTCATTTAAGGAATCGTCCACCAGCTCATACTCATATTCCTTCCCTTCCAAGAGCTGCCAGCGAGACTCGCCATAGTCGGCCGCATAATCATCGACATATAGCGGCGCACCTGACGAGTAAACCAGCAACTTTACTCCAGGGTAGATTGGTATGATAAACTGCTCAACCTGCATAATGTGCTATGCTTCAGCGAAACTGGTAAATCCATTATCTATGGCTCCACGATACATTCTAAGAAGCTTGTCAGCCGTGAGCGGATATTTCGTCTGCTCAGGAACTTCTTTTGCCAACTCGATTCCGATGCCAGTACCACACATCTCCCAGAGAGTAGAAAGGACAGGGACCAACTTTTTCCTGCTACCATGAAGCTTTGGTAGTAGCTTCTGAACAATAGCAGCATCAACGGAATCGTTATCATTAAGATGGCCTTGATTCTTTGCAAGTGCAATAAAGCGACCGATTTCTGTAGCAGAGCGATATCCGAATTCGGCATTCACCTTTTTAAGCTGAGAGAAGAACTGGATCAGCATTTCTTTTGAATCACCAAAACCGGATTCAATTGAAGCTTTCGCTAATGCAACAAAATCAGCAGCCATTGAGGAAACGGTGCCAGCCATGTTGTCAAGATTGACACTCGGTACTTTTCCTAGGAATGATTCCATCTCCTTCTCACTTATCTTGAATTCAATAACACTAGCTCGATCCAAGACTTTTGGAGAGAACATATAAGTGGTCTCATCCACATTTATCGTCCCGATAATGAACAGATTCTTGGGCAGCTCAACCCGTTTAGGAGTTTTCTCATCTTCTTTATCCCATAGCGGTATCGACTCATGCGATTCCATAGCGCTAAGGAAATCTGCGAAATACCTTTCAACATAACTCAGATTCATTTCATCCAAGATCAAGAAATAAGGCTTATTCTTATCCTCGGCAGCCTTTAGCATGATCTGGAGTACTCCTGATTCGGGACTCTCGTAAACTTTGTCTTTAAGAGCATTCGGATAGCCCAAGAGTGGTTCACGGTTTGTCCAGTCAGCTCCGACAGGAACGACACATGCCTGCTCATCATAATTTTCGCAAATGGCCTTAGCGAATGCTATGGCAAGCTGAGTTTTACCAGAGCCAGCTAATCCACTCAGAATAACAAATGGTTTTGTCAGCAAGCTCATAGCAAACCTGACAATCAAATTGTCTTCATACTGAAGACCACTATTCTTAATCGCTTCAATTACCTTGTTGATATCTAAAGCCTCAGTAGTCTTAGATGAAACTTCTTGATGGTCGACAGGGGTCGAATCGTCTATCCCTTCAAGCCAATCCAAAAAGTGCTTATAATTGTAAATGCTTGCAGAGAGAGCGTTATTTCTCTTTTTATTTACAGGAAGCTGATTCACCAATTTATATATCTTGTCAACCAAAAGTATATCAACAACTTCAAAGAGACTGCCTTTTGCACTCTCTTGTTTGACAATCCCAACGACTTCCTCATTAACGGCATGGATAAAAGCATACTGTTTGGCTGAAGATACGGCCAGACCATTTCCGATCATATAATCGTAAAACATTTGCTGGCGTTCTTTAATATTGGATGAAGCGTAACGCTCCATACGGCTTACTGATTTTGCCATATCGAAAATACTAAAAAAGGATTCTTTATTGTTTCTTGAGATATTCTTGACAGAGGGGACAGAGATGCCGCCTGTGGCAGTCAGCTTGGCGTCCTTTGAATAGTTCAGTACCTTGGAGTATTTATTGATAATATTCTTTACGATATCATCATTCCCGGAATCGTCTTCTTTGAATACATTTTTGAAAGCATCAATGTACAAACATCCCGGATGCTTCATCGCATAGTTTGCTAACGAGGACAAGACAAATGTCGGACAAGGTATACTACGGAAGCTCTCGTCTGAGGTATAAGGATTTGGAACATAATACCTTGGTGCCCAGTATTCAAGGTATTTCAAGGCTTCTGTGGTACTGATATCATGATCAAACCGAGGGTGGAAATAATCATCATCAGATTCATAATATAGTCCCAATTGACAAGCTACTTGGTAGGGTGTATGGAAGAAATCTCCGTTCCAATGATTCTTCATATAGCTACGGAATTCCTTCGACTTCATCTTATGATGAGGAAGCGCATTAACCAAGAAGACCACATTCTCTGGCGTTGCATTGCGCCATCTACATAGTAAATCTGCCATATCTAAAATGATTCGGGGTCATAATACAGGTGCGTATGCAATTGAAGTTCGTTATTCTCAATTATTTTTGAGAACATAAGATATGACACCTCAGGGATGGCAATACGCCGTATGAGGTCATAAGTATATGCGCGAGGTGATAGTTCAAATGATAGATTAGCTGGTCGTTTGTATTCTAATTCCTGCGCATAGACTCGTCCATGTTTATCGAACTGTCTTTTTCTCGTCAAGTAAAAAAACAACTCGGGTGGAAGCTGAGATATTTCATTATACTTTGTCGTCCAGGTCTGTTCACTCACTTCATCACGATAATTAAATCTATGACGAACATATTCATCTTTCACGGAGATGAGATACTCTAAAAGGTCATCTCTTTGCAAAACGCATTTCAGACTAAAATCAGGGCTGCCATAGAAAGATACCAAATTGGGATCGTGGATGCTACCAAGGTAGAGACAAGCCTCTCCACTACCTGTCCCAGCCTTGTTCTCGCGAACGAAGCTGTCTGCCAGGCGAATGGTAGCCCAATCATCCTCATATCTAAAATTTACTCCATCTCTCATATGCCATATTTTGTGATATCCATCTGTCGTAAAAGAGCAATAAGGACATTTACAATTATGCTATTCCCTGATTGTTTGTATGCAGCAGTGTCTGGGACCGCGATTTTAAAGGAATCGTCAAATCCCATAAGCCTTAAGCACTCCCTTGGGGTTAGTTTTCTGAAACGTCCATAGCCGGAAAAATCTCCAGCGCCAGGGTTCATTCTCCATTTTGACCCGGACTCAGGAGTAATAACATACCTATTAAGGTTGTCATCGATATAATATGAAGTTTCTAACTCACTCACAGCAAATACGGTGTCCTTGGAAGGGACACTATCATCGGACGACAGGATGGGATGAAAGACAAAATCTCCATGCCAGTTAAACTGTTGGTTCCTTTTTTGACACAGCATAACTTGGCCATTTACCTGAGTGTAACTCTTGTCATAATTAAGCTTCCTTGACACGAAGTTTACACCTTTCTGTTTCAGAAAATACTTGACGTCAAACTCGTGATCCAAAAAATCATAAATACAAGTATTACCCAAAGGTATAGGCGCAGGAAACTTAAAATCCGTTTCCTTTAAGAAACCGATACAGAAAAGCCTCTCTCGGCTTTGGGGTATGCCATAATTCTTCCCATTAAGAACCTGGAAATAGACCTGATAGTTACAATCGTCTTCAAAAGTCTTTTTGATCGTCGACCAGGTATGACCGTGGTCATGATTGATCATACCGCGAACATTTTCGAAAATGAAAACCTTGGGCTTACACTCCATCACAATCCTCGCGAATTCTCTGAAAAGAGTCCCTCGCGTATCATCGAACCCGCCACGTTTCCCTCTCATAGAAAAGGCTTGGCATGGAGCACCTCCGACAAACAGATCGATGTTACCCAAGAAATCTGTTGCAACAAAATCATGAATATCTGAATGCCATCGCTCTGGAAGGATACTGTAATTAGCAAAATACGATTTTTTACAATCCTCGTCAATGTCACCTGCAAACATGATCTCATAATTCAGGCCTAGACGTTTAAAGGCATGCTCAATGGCTCCAATTCCACTGAATGATGTTCCTAGACGAATTGTCCTTTCCGGGTGAGAGAAAGGCATAACACGCCAATCTGAACCTGAATTGTCTAGATTAGCGGGAGTGTTCTGAATGTTCTCATATTTATTCTTCATGACTCCTCCCGTATTTTGTAATGTCCATTTGCTTAAGCAGCGCGATCAACACATCAACCACTATGCTGTTTCCGGCCTCCATATATGTAGCTGTATCGCTTACGACTTGGTCAAAATCATCACGGAACCCCATTAACCTAAGACACTCTCTTGGGGCTAGACGCCGTATGCCATCGACCCCTTTGTCTTTATTATAGGTCACATAATTATCCACTCCAGCTCGGTGCATTTTGTGCATGGACTGAAGTAATGGCCTGGCTATTCTTAAATCTGTTTCCTTCGATGTCTTGAAACCCTTAGAACCGCCAGCAAGAACATATTTGGCTACCGTTGCAGACAAGTAATGCTTATCCTCAATGTCTTTGCACTTGAAGATAAATTCATCAAAAGTAGGGACCAATGAGCCAGAAGCCAACCCGGGGACTCTTGAATAATCTCTAGTCAAGATCTTGGCATCATATTCGGGCAAATAATAGTCTCCTCCGCGATAGTCAAGCAAGAAATCATACATGCAGTACGGACAAGGATCTTTGTCAGGTGCAGGAAACTTAAAATCCACCGAGTCTTTAAATCCAACACAGAATAAGCGCTCTCTGTGTTGAGGAATACCATAATTTTTACTGTTTAGGCGACGGAAATAAATGGTATAGCCACAGTAATCCTGGAATGTATTTCGTATAACCTCCCACGTCTGGCCATGATCGTGCTGGTATAGCCCTTGAACATTCTCAAATATGAAAACTTTAGGCTCACATTCTTTTATCAACCGAGCATATTCTCTGAAGAGAGTGCCACGAGTGTCTTCAAACCCCAGTTTTTTTCCGACGATGGAAAAAGTCTGACAGGGCGCACCACCTACCAGTAGGTCGACCTTACCTTTGTAACCATCGGCATGAAAGTCTCTCACGTCAGTGTGCCAAATGCTCGGTGATACCCCGTAATTATGCTGATAAGCTTGCATGCAATTACGATCTATATCCCCAGCAAATTGAATTTGGCAATCTAATCCAAGGCGGTATTTTAATGCATATTCAATTGCCCCAATTCCGCTGAATGTCGTTGCCAAGTTAATGGTACGACGGGGGAATCTGAACTTTCGCTCACGCCAGTTCTTTCCAGTTACATCAATATCTGTTTCTTCAACTATTTTCATTTCAATTAACCTTCTCAAGTTTCCCGTTTATGTAGTATACGGGAGAATCCTCTGTATTTTTAACTGCCACAACACCTCCATCAAAAGGGCCAATGTAATAGTACTTCGGTTTTACCTTAATTGTACCATTCCGTAGCATAATACCCCATAGTCCATTCTGCCTGAAAGGGATATATCCATAGAAAGGTTGTCGCATTTCATCATAAATCGGCGGAACTAAAGTCCGGCCTCTTCTGTCACAAATGCCATACAGGCCATTCTTTTTGAAGACATTGCAGTCCGAAATGCCGGAATCTGAACTATTTGCTTGATCGGGACGAACTTGTTGTCCACTAACAGCATGTTCAACCACAGTCATTTCTTCACTCCCTTCACTGTAGTCACGCTCAAACTCATCTCGAATAATGTCCTTGTTGGCCCCAGTTCCGTCATTCCAGCTGTCACCTTCATTATCCTTGGAGCCCTGGAAATGATATCTCCAATGACGATTCGCCATAGGCGTTCCGAATCGGTTGTAGAGCCCCACATTATCCAGGATGATACTCTCTGTCTTTGCGTCAGAGATTCGGAGACCGCGGCCGACCTGTTGCAGATACATGGCGAGTGATCTTGTCGGTCTGGCCAGCTGGATGAACTCAATATTTGGACAGTCAAAACCCTCACTAAATACATTCACATTAACAATCACCTGAATACGACCAGATTTAAAATCATCGATCATATCATCACGATCCTTGGCTGGCGTCGTGCCATCAATCATACAGATGGAGATACCGTGTGATGCGTAAAGGTCCCGGATATTAGAAGCATGCCTGCGATCAATGGCGTAAATAATACCTTTGCGATTTTTGGCATACTTCTCAAAGCTCCCGTACAGCTGTGCCCGGATATGGTCCGTATCAAATCTATCGCTCAATTCAGACTCAAGATAATCACCGTCTACTCCAAACTTCTGAATATCATTGATTTCATGTTGAATAGAGGAATTCCGCTTGATAGATACATAGTCGTAATTTGACAGATATCCATGTTCTACAAACCACTCAATGGACTTACTTATTACCATATCGTCAAACAGCTCAGTAAATCCGGAATGATTCATTCGCCAAGGGGTAGCGGTAAGTCCAAGTTTCTTGCTGTTTGGGAACATCTCCCAAAGCTTTTGATAGCCGGGGGCCAATGAATGGTGGGCTTCATCTATAATGATGAAATCAAACCTTTGTCGCCGCATCGTCTCATAATTTCTGCGGCTCATGAACGTTTGGATTGAAGCCACTTGTACAGGACGCGACAGGTCCATAGGCTCTCCGCTCCTGATAATACCAGGAGAAGCGAACTTCATTTTGTTTGCAGCCTGTTTAATAAGTTCCTTCCTATGAGCAATCACCAAAATCTTGGATTCGGGAGAGTTCTCTTTGCACCAACGTAGGATATCCTTGACTATAGATGCGAAAACAACTGTCTTGCCGGTGCCTGTCGGCATCTGCAGCATAACGTTTTCCATGTGATCCCATTTGTCGTAAATATCGTGCTTCATTTCGCACTGATAGTCACGCAGCCCCTCATTATCCGCCTCTATATGAGAAAAGCGAATGGCTGGACCATCAAATGGTTCTACTACAGGGATCTCTTCATCAAGGAAGTCTTCACGCATCTTTTAATTGCTTTTATTCATCTTCTTTCCAGCCGGCATCTTCTGCTCGCTCAAGAATATCCAAGGCATATTTTGCCTGTCTGTATGATATAGACCTGTTGTCCTCGGCGTACCATGCCATATTTCGCAGGAAAGCTAATTCTCTAGGAGTCAGAATTGATCCGTTTCTCCGCCCCCATGTATGGATACTAGTCCAAACTGACGAGGGTTTTTCCATAGCAGCGGAGATGACCCTCCTTTGTCCTTCAGTAATCTCAACATCAATGTCTCCGGCTTCTGAGCATAGTTCTTGAGGGAATTTAAACTTCGTATCTAAACCGTCAAGTTTTGTTTTTAATCCATCCCAACACAGAGACTTCTTTGTCCATTCATTAATATTCTCTCCTTCGTTTACCTCAGATACAAGATGTGCATAGATGATGGGCTGGATCTTCTTGACATACAGTAGGACCTTATATAGGGCTGTTTGTTTCAACAAAGCCAGGTCTTCTGCCGGTATTGCCTTTGAGTTGTAGTGATTCCTTCTCTTGCCGTCTGTGCCAACATAAGATTCTTTCACCTTATATGTAACATGCTCTGCTCCACATACCAGTCGTGCATATACAGAATAGATATCAATAGTCAGCTCGTTATAAACAGACTGATTGATGACGCACTGCTCATCCCAAATCTTGTCAAGATCTAAAGCTTTACCTGAACTGTACGAAAGTACAGATAGAGTATAAGCAACCATATTTGATTTGTAACCTGCCAAAGAAACACCGTCTTTGCCATAGTATGCATCAATCGCTTTAAATAGTATCGCTTTGGCAATAGCGCGACGGTACTTTGTTTTGTCAAACCTTATTCCGGCCTTCTTTGTGCGTTCAAAGAACACGGCATAGTTATTCTCGCCACCCTTACATACACTTGCGGGATTCTGATCCCATGCAAGCATAAACTTAGAAAGGGTAGTTTTGTCAAACATCTGGGATCTCGGATATTCAGTGAAGAACTCTTTTTCCGCCTTTGCATTGGGCTGCCTCTTTGCTTTATCTAAGTACTGGCCACGTGTCCTCTCAAAGAACCACTTTGAAACAGGTTTCTTCATGGAGTTAAGAACCCATTCTTCCCTAGAGCACTGTTCAAGGTCAATCAGGAAACCCTCGTTTATATCATAGTCTGACTTCTTTACAGCGGATTGGGTATTCGCAAAGCGGGAAATCTTAGGAACAATAATGTTTAATTTCTCTTTGTCTTTGATAACGGAGATCTTCATTGCGACATATACCGTTGATAAGTCCCGGATATTAACATCCTTCATATTCATAACGGCATGAATCGCAGCAGTTGTTTGGCCTCCATTAACAATCTGCCAATCCTTAATCTTCACGATAGAACGACCGTCCTCACTTAATGTAACCTCGGAAGCTGTAGCAGAGATACCGTTATTATACGCAAAAAACATATCAGGCTCTGCTTCAACATCAACTTCCCCGCGTTTTTTTGCCGTATAGCCGATTAATGTATTACGTATCCCTTTATTCGATGTCCCTTTAAACTGAAGGAACGTACGAACGTTCATTTCCAGTATTTGTTGATTGTATTTATGGTAAACTTGTGAAAGAACCATTCCAGGTATAATGCAAAGGTAGCAGACTACATTATCAGAGACATCAGGCATCTTTATACAAGGGAGCGAGATGTTATAGTCACCTTCAAAATCAACCTTTATAGACTCGCGGCCTGACAGTATATGGTCCTGATGCATTACACGGCGTGCATCCCATGTGTGAAATTCACAGATGGTTCCACCAGGTTCCAGCTCAATATTGCTTTTTTCATAGTCAAGATTGACAATGGCATTTGTCAGAACAAACAAACGAAGCCGATCAATCTTTGGTGTAGTATTGATTAACTGGGCAATTTGATACAGATCACTCTTCTCGTTATCAATATTTTTGAATATAGCGCCCAAAACAGACTGTTCATAGAATCTCTGTAGCCTATTGAAGTAGCGGTCCATCTCTGCAGAAGATATCTTTATCGATTCTTCCGGATCTTGGTAGGCAACAATAAACAGATCTATGGATGTCATGTCTTCATCACCAGTAAACCCCCAAGCATCTAATGCAACGCCACCCCTTGCGACGTAGTCACAGTAGTTTACCTGGCTAATATCTCCTGCTCCTTGTATATACTGGACATACATGTCTCGTAACTCGTCCTTCGGGCTGTTGGACATGAGCAATGTCATATCAATGCTATTCTCTTTGAAGTCCTCAACTTCTGTCTGTTGTTTCTCGATCACACGACCAATGGTCTCGTTAACATAAGACTCTTGCTCTTTGAAATCGTCAAAGGTTGTATTCTCGCTCATTGTATACTGTGTTTTTATTTGTCAGACTTAGATGGCCATAATAGCGTCTTGACATCTACGTCAAGACATTTGGCAATTTCATATAGCATCTCCACGGTGGGCTGGCATTTATTGGTACACCACTTAGAAACAGTTGTGGGATCTTTCCCGAGCTGTTCAGCCAGCCATTTGTTCGTCTTTTGCTTTTCGGCGAGGACGACCTTCAGGCGATTGAAATTATCGTTCATTGCAATAAATTGGTGATTTCTGCAAATATAATGATAAATTTGCAGATAACAATAATACTCATTCAGACAGCGTCACATGGCAGACATTCACTCTCCGGACCAACGCCACCGCAATATGGCAGCCATCCATTCCGCCTCAACAGAGCCGGAACTACACCTGCGCCATGCCCTTTGGCGTCTCGGATATCGTTACCGTGTAAACGTCAAGAACCTCCCTGGTTCCCCGGACATCGTTCTACCCAAGTACCGCACTGTCATCTTCGTCCATGGCTGCTTCTGGCATGGCCACAATGGCTGCAAGTTCTACACGGTGCCCAAGACCAACACTGATTTCTGGACAGCGAAGATTGCCCGGAATCAGGAGCGAGACCAAGTAGTCTGGCGTCAATTGGAGTCGAAGGGCTGGAACGTGATAATTGTCTGGGAATGTGAGTTGAAGAACGATTCTTTCCTCGACACGCTTTCATCGGTTGAATCCCAGTTACAGGCTAACTTAACACGGTACTTACAGAAGAGAGAGGATCGCCGAATTCGCCGTGAAGAATGGCGCGAAGAGTTGAAAAGACGGAAGGAGCGTTCCGAACAGGTATTAACAGTCATTAAACGATAATGATCAATCAGGCACAAGATTATGGGCGAATTTGTACCAAATAAAAACGCGACTGAATCAAGTAAACTTGATCAAAGGTCGATCCGCTTCATCAAGACTCTTCTTCCTGATGATGATGTTGATTGCAGCCAGCTTCACGAGGGAGGTACGCTGCCGAATATCGACGGATATCTTGACTTTCTCTGTAAGGATGGTACCGCAAATGAACGCATCTTTGTTCAAGTAAAACATCTTACGTATGCACCAGTTAACGGCGAAGCGTATTATGATATCCCTAAATCAATTTACGCATATTCGGAGCGACATAAGGGCGAAGTCATTGTTTTTATTGCTTGTTATCCCGAAAGTGAAGTCTTCTATTGGAGATATATAGACGGCAAAGCAATAGAAGAGTTCAAGAGTCTTTCCGAAGCTATACAAGAGACAGCACGGTACCACTTCAAGCCAGAAGAGTCTTGTACCAAAGATAATGTCGACACTATAGTTGCAACTTGGAAAAGGCTGTATAAAGAGCGCATGGAGGCTATAAAGGACGAGAAGCAATTGGCAGAAGCATTTGCGTCAACTCAAAGAGTAGCCTTCAACCGGATTCCTTTTGAACTGCACGGCTTGAGTAATTCCCATATACGAAGGCCGGAGACCGGCCTATTGTACAATTGGGTTATAAAAGGTCTACCATCCGGGAAAAAGAATCTGTGTCTTCTAGTCGGCGACGCCGGGATGGGCAAATCTGTTGTTATCAAAGACTTAATTGGCCATCTTGAAGATGATGGTGTACGGTGTCTCTGCCTGAAAGCTGACACCTTAGATGATGCCAGCAATCCCGTTTCACTGGAGACTATTTACGATACCCTTGCTTATTATGCATCTAACCAGCAACCGACAGTCTTCATTATAGACCAAATTGACGCATTATCCCAGAGCCTTTCCACTGATAGGAACCGATTAAATACGTTAATAAGCGTATTGTCATCCATAGAAGATTGGCCAAATGTTCGGGCTGTTGTTTCGTGCAGGAAGTATGATTTGGAGTATGATGCGGTCCTAAATGGCTTAAAGGACAAATCTGAAATCGTCGAATTAGGCCTGTTGTCTGAGAGTGAAGTGAAGGATGCTCTGGAGAAACTGGAGCAAGGGCTTGTGTGTAAAATAAGTCCCACTACGTTTTCCATCCTAAGAAATGTTCAATACCTCAACTCATTCTGTTATCTATTTCAGAGAAACAAACGAAGATTGAATTTCAACAGTCCAATTGAACTGTATGATGCACTGTGGGATTCTGTTTTGGATGGTCTTCCTGCTCAAATTGTTTATAACGATGCAGAAAAGGTTTTATACGGCATTGCAGAATGTATCAAGAAGTCTGGGACTCTGAAACCGGTCTGGCAGCCGATATCCAATCTGCGTGCTGCTTATACTTATTTGGCAAGCAATGGTATTGTGCTACCTGACGGAAACGCCGTTTCCTTCTTTCACCAGACGTTCTTTGACTATGCGCTTGCCAAATCTTATCTTTCCCAGAATAAGTCATACATATCCGATCTCGAGAATGAATTTCAGGGCCTTGAGATAAGGTCCACAGTAAAGGCTGTTTTAGAATATGTCCGGGGACATAACGATGTAGGATACGCCTCAGAGATTCAGCAACTACTTACTTCTAAGAAGATTCGTCTTCACATTAAACTGCTCGCCATCTCAATCTTTGCAACAGCAAACGATCCTAGACCCGTAGAAAAAAGGATTGTAAAGACGGTCTGTCAGAAAGATGAAAGACTCCTTAGTTATTATTTCCGGGGTGTACAAGGCGAAACTTGGTTTAGTACTGCTTCGTTAATGCTTAAAGCTTATCTGCCCGATTCTGATAAGAACAGCATTCTTCTCATACCCATGCTGAGCGTGCTTTCCCGTTATTCATTCAGCCATCCTGACGAGGTGTACTCGCTGATTGATTCAATCAAGGATGAAGAGACAAAATTATATGCACGCTCCTTCGTATTGCGAGGACATAATGACTATCGTAACAATAAGGTGATTGACGCATTTCGTAGTGTCTGCAGTCCCGGAAATGTATTTGCTGTCAATTGGATTCAAGATGCGATGCTAAGCAACGAAGTGTTTGGACTTGAAGAGACAGGTAAACTGCTCCAACAATTCCTGGAATCCGATAACCACTCTCACAATCACGATGGCTATGAGTTGGTCGATGTGCTTTCAAAGAATCTTTCCAATACCCACCCAGGTCAGTTCCTGCCCATTTTGCATTCTTGTTTTGTTCAGTTCATTAGGAAGAATGCTGTTGAGGGTTACAATGGCTTCACAATTACCAAGCACTTTAATGGCTTTTCTTCTGATGAGTATTTGGATAAGCTTCTTGACATCTATGAGCAGCTACTTTTAAGATTCTCATCAAATCTGGCGGTAATAACCCCTATGGTGGACGAATTATTATCGCTGAATAATGAGACTTCTTTGGCGATGGCGTTTTCAGCGATGGCTGAACACCCGGAATTGCATAGCCATATATTGGAATCGCTGGTGGCCAATTCATCAACGATTGAGAAGTATCTGCAGGGATCAGTTGAGTATTATTTCTTGAAAATGTTGAAATCCTGGTATCTGACGCTTGATAACATGAAGGCAGAAGAATACCAGAGGAGAGTCCTTTCTTATGTCTCCTCATCAGATTTCTTGGCGAATAAGGAGAAAAAGTACAGCAAGATGCCATTTCCTTATCTATGGCATGAAAAATGGGAGTTGATATGCAACACATTGCCCGATAATGGATTACTTCCTGAGATGAAGAAATGTGCTGGAGAACTGCAACGGCGATTCGGAAGGAAGTTTATCGTTGAAAGAGACCGTCACGGAATAATGTCAGCGGTTTATTGTGGAGGGCTCACTGACGATGCTACATACGCAACTTTCTCTACGGCTGTTTGGCTCAGTTCGTTTGTGAAACTTAACGAGACAAAAGCCTGGCATTTCAACAGGAAGCCGATAGACTTACGAGCCCATGCCGACGCATTTAAGAAGTGTGTTGCAGCAGCTCCTGTCAAGTTCAAGGACTTCGTGTTTGAAATCTCACAGATGAAAGATATTAATTCGGATTACTTAATATCTGGAATTGAAGGGCTGCTTGATGGAGGGGTGGACATTGGCGAAATGTGGCCACTGGCAAGCAGATTTATCTGTACCGAATATGCTTCTGCAAATTCTTTCTCTTTCGGGCAAATAGCCGGTCATTACTTTAAAACGGATAACAAATACATCGACATGATTTTGCCGGTGGTTGTAGATGTTATGGCTTTACCGCCAGACGAACGACTGACTGCCTATAGCGACAAAAAAACTGAATCAAAACTCGAGGATATCGTTAATAATATGCTTACCCGTGCCATTAATTCTGAGCAGGGGAGAGCATTAGAACTTTTGATTCAACTGGCATTGATACCTAAGAGAAGAAAGCAAGCATATGACATTATAACAAACGCAATCCCTTCTCTTAATCAATGCTTAAGAACGTTGCCCGTACACTACCTATATGTGAAAGATCATTTTGATGAGTCCATGTATTTTCCTCTCTTGAAAGAGTGCCTGTCATATCTTGGGCCAGAAGCACTTGTGCTACGAGGGGATGCGGTCCAATGGTGCTTTTATCATAAGCCGGATGTGGTTTGTGATTATATCGAAAGGATCGAGAAGGATACCAAAAGCCACGTTATCCTATCGCAGATTTGTTTTTATGGACTATGTGTGGACGGTGAAAAAGACAAATGCAAAGAGATGCTTGATCGGATTCTTTATCTAAATGACGAGCATGTTATTGCAACAATTGTTAAAGTGTCGATGAAAATGTTTGCAGATCCTGACTATACCCATTATTCGCGAGCATTTCTTGAAAGGTTTGTATCAGACGGAAGAGAAGAAGTAGTAGATTCATATTGTTTATACTGTGATGAACTCCCTATCGATGCTTTCAACTTCTATAGAGAATTAGCCAAGTCCTGGAAGAGCCAAAAGCATCGTGATATTCATTCGCAACTTGAATATGTAACAAAATGCATAGCATCCTATCCTGTGGAATGCTATAAGTTTGTAGAAGATCAGGATTATGCAAGCATTGAAGATCAATGGATTGCAGATGAGGAAGTAGTAAAAGTGCTGTTAAAGATCTATGGCAAGATAAAAGAGGATGATGATGAAGCATCCCTCAATGAGATAATGGATTTGTTTGATGAATTTATTTTCAGAGGGAATCGTGTCATTTATTCTGCTGTAGAAGAACTCAGTTAAAAAGCTTCCATCAATTGCAGGAACTGCTGGAAGTGACGGATTGATTGAAGGGGGGAGATGCCTGATCGGGTCGGACATGACGGAATGGTCAGTATCGTTTCAGCACATAATTGATAATCCCCTCAACGTGCAGGGCGACGATTGCCCGACGGCCTTCGTCGGATTCCAGTAAGAGGCAGTCGTCGGAGTTGTCGTGGAAGAGATTCTCGGTGAGGGCGGCGGCACAGAGGGTATTCTTCCGGATGTAGAAGTCGCTTCCCCAGTCGGGATCTCCATCGGAGTAGTCTTTCCGAAGCTTGTGGCCGGGGAGCCAGAGCGCAGCGGACTGATACAGGCAATCGGCAAGCCTGTCACCGGCCGTCTGCCCTTTACTTGTGTAGCAGGTCCAGCCGCGGACGTTCATCCACTGCTTGCCATTGCCGGCAGCATTGGTGTGGATGGAGACCAGGCAGACATTGCGTTTGCCCAGCTGCCGGCACCAGGCGTTGACGCGCTCGGTGCGTGCCCGGAGGGAGACATCGTATTCATCCGGAGTGACCAGGGCGAAGCGTATTGCATCTGCAAGGGTGAGGATGCTGTCATCGTACGCATTACTAGCCTTGCGCATCCTCTCCCCGTCATCATCTTCCCAGAACTGGTCAATATTCTCCATCATCTTATCGGCCGCCAACCGATATTATAGAGCGGCGGACTCATAGATATCCAGCGCCTCTTTCAATGCGTTCCTGCAAGATTTCTTCATCATAACCGTCCCTCCTTTTCCATAGTCAGGAAGCCTGAACGGTTTTCCATACGATACGAAGTCCCTGTCTTATGGAAAGCTACTCATAACCAAGGAGAGTCGATGAGAAAGAAAAAGTAATATCTTTGCAATTATGCTGCTGCCTGTTTGCAAGCAAACAGAGACTGCTCTTTGAAAGCCCTGCCCTCTTCGAGGGGGTCAATATCGTAAGAATGCACGCTTACAAAGTAAACACTTACATCTTTCATTCCGTTCCATCATAGTTTCAGAGCACGAGGAGGGTTCTCAAATTAGCCAAGGATCTTCTTTGCTAGGGCGTTGACGGCGTCCACGTCGATTGGTTCGAGGACGATTTTTTCTGGCTCCAGGTCCAGGAGGAACTGCATGTAGTTGGGGAGTGTGAGCAGCTGTCCTTCCCGGCCGACATTGTAGTCGCCGAATTTGATGATGTGTTTCACATGGTATTTGTCCGCATGCTTCAAGACAGTCTGGACGCTCTTGGCCTGGGCCGTTTTGGCCTTCACTTCAAGTGGCACACATTCGCCTTTCATCCGGACGAGGAAGTCCAGCTCAAGGCCAGAGTCCTTCAGGAAGTAGTACAGGCTTTGCTGCTTCTTGTGAAGAGTGTCTGCCATCAGATTCTCGAAGATGGCGCCTTTGAATCCTCCCAGGTTGCCCTGCAGGATATCCGCCCTGGTCCCAGGGCCCAGCATCTCGATGAGCAAACCGATATCTGCCGTGTAAACCTTGAACACATTGTCTTTGGCATTGCCTTCCATCGGGAGACCGGTGATATCGGTATTGTAGCAGCGGCAGATAATGCCGGCGTCTTCCAGCCACTGAAGAGAGCCAAGATAGGTTTCACCTCGTCCGCCGGGCTTAACCTTGCTGTATTGGAATTTCTTGTTCTCCTTGGCCAGCTGCTTGGGGATGGAATTGAAGCACTCGCGGATATGGGGCTTGTCTTTGTCCGGAGCATACTTGACCATATCGTCGCGGTACTCCTTCAAGATACCCTTGTATTCCTCACTGACGGCGTTCATATTATTGGTGGTCAGGAATGCGTTGATGGGGGCGGGGAGACCACCAATAGCGACATAGAGGTTCAGATACTGCCTCATGGCCACGTGGATTCCTTCCGGAACCGGCGTTTCCTCCGTGTAGAACTTCCGGAGAGCCTCGATGACATCCGGATTCATACCGTTGGCCCAGAGGAACTCCTCGAAGTCCAGCGGGTACATCTCGATGATGTCTTCGCTGCCTACAGGAACAGAGTTGATTCCCAGATCTTTCTTCTGAACCATCTTGCGACGCCGTTTCTTGAGCTCATCACCGTAGCCCTGGACGCCCAGCAGGGAGCCAGTGGCAATCACGTCAAAGCGGCCGTCCTCTTTGAAGAACTTGAGCGAAGTCCTGGCCTCGGGGCATTCCTGGATTTCATCAAAGATCAGGCAGGTTTCTCCGGGGATGAACTTAACCCCTTTGATTTGCGCGGATAGGTTGAGCAGAATGCTGTCCACATCCTTTGATCCGACGAAGGCATTGATCCTCTCTGGCTGTTTGATGAAGTTCATGTAGACGACATTCTTGAAGTTCTGCTCAGCGAAGTGCCGTGAGATATATGTTTTACCGCACTGGCGGATGCCCATTATTACCAGAGGCTTGTGCCCAGGCTTGTTTTTCCACGCAATGAGATCGTCTTCAATTTTCCTTTTCAGCATAGTATGACACTTTATCTAGAAGCAAAAATACACTTTTTTCAACGATTTCTCAAATACCCATCGTAATTTTTCTAACGACTTTTCGGCAGTTAGCCGTAATTTTTCCAACGAGTTTTGCCGGACTTGTACCAGACGTGTACCGCGCGCGAGAAGTAGACACGGAAAATAATTTTTAGATGTTATTACTTTCCGATGCAAAAATGCTCGAAAATATTCCCCAGCACCTCGTCCGTGGTGACTTCGCCGAGGATGGTGCCGAGGTGGTGGAGGGCTTGGCGGAGGTCTTCGGAGAGGAGGTCGGGAGTCTGGCCGGCGGCGAGAGAACGTTTGACGTTTTCGAGGGATTCGGACGCTTTCATCAGGGCTTGGTAGTGCCTTAGGTTGGTGACGATTGTCTGGTCAGAATCCAAAGTTGCGGACTTTTGGGAGTCGGACAACAGTTTGCGCAATTCATCAAGACCGAAACCAGTCTTGGCGGAAATATATAACTTAACTACTTTTTCATTAGGATTAGAAACAGAATTGTTGATTAGGCTAACATTAATGTTATTACCCAAAACATCCACTTTATTCAGCAGAACGATCAACTTTTGTGACTTTACATCCAGATTTGAGACTATGTCAGAAATCGAATACTCGTTTTCTTCTTCGGAGGCGGTGACATCAAGCAGGGCAAGGACGATCGAGGCCTCGTTCATCTTCTTATACGAGCGGGAAATGCCGATCTTTTCGACCTCATCTGAGGTTTCGCGGAGACCGGCGGTGTCGATAAAACGGAACAATGTGCCATCGATGGTCATTGTCTCCTCGATGGTGTCACGGGTGGTGCCGGCGATGTCGGAGACGATGGCACGGTCGTCACGAAGGAGAGCGTTCAGGAGGGTACTCTTGCCGGCGTTGACGGCACCGACTATGGCGACCGGGACTCCATTGCGAAGTGTGTTGCCGTAGCGGAAGGAATCGGTCAGCGAATGAATATGTGCAAGTGTTCCATCAAGCAGGGAGGACAGTTCGGATCTGCTGGCGAACTCGACATCCTCCTCGCTGAAATCCAACTCTAATTCAAGCAGGGAAGTCATTTTCAGAAGCTCCTCCCTGAGGGTTTTCAACTCTTTGGAGAAGCCGCCTTTCAACTGACGGAATGCTACTTTATGCGCTGCTTCGCTCTGCGCGGAAATCACATCGGCAACGGCTTCGGCCTGAGCAAGATCCATCTTGCCATTTACAAAAGCCCTTTGGGTAAATTCTCCAGGACCGGCGACGCGGGCACCACAATCGACCAAGCGTTGCAGGAGCCTTTCCACAATGTACTTTGAGGAGTGGCTGGATATCTCGACGGAGTCCTCTCCGGTGTAGGAATGCGGGGCACGGAACACGCTTACCAAGACGGTGTCCAGATCGGTTCCATCGGCTTCAAGCGCGACTCCATATTTAAGCCTGTAACCTTCAGTGTCTGAAATATTACCACCCTTGCATCTTATCACTTTATCAGCTATGGAGAAGGAGTCTCTTCCACTCATCCTGATGATGGCTATGGCACCGGTTCCGGGGACGGTGGCGGGGGCGCAGATCGTGTCTTCTATGTTGAGCATATCTGTTCTTTTACGTCCCTTCGACGGGCTCAGGGACCAATCTCCCAACTTACTTAACAATGGACCCCAAAGCCCTCCACCGAAGCGACAACAAAAGACAAATTTATCAACATTCCCCAACATATTCAAGGAATAACCGACAAACTCGTGAAAACTCACACCAAACTCGCTATATTTGCACCGCAAAATCTACTCTATGGCTCAGAATGACCTCACCCAAGGCAGCATTCTCGGCAACATCCGGAAGTTTTCGCTGCCATATATGATGTCATATTTCCTGCAGATCCTCTACGGATTGGCGGATTTGTTCGTCATAGGGCAATACTGCGATGTCGCCGGCACGACGGCGGTGTCCAACGGCGCGCAGATAATGCATATGTTCACCGTCGTCATCATCGGCCTTGCGATGGGCACGACGGTACGGATAGCAAGGGCGATCGGCGCGGGCGACAGGGAAAACGCGGCAAGAACCATCGGCAACACATTCACGCTGTTCACCATCGTCGCAATCATCACAACAGCCATACTATTAGCAGCTAACAAAGGCATTGTCAACCTAATAGACACTCCGCAAGAAGCTGTCAAAGGCACAATAGACTATCTAAGAATATGCTTCATCGGCATCCCGTTCATCATAGCCTACAACATCATCGCATCCATATTCAGAGGTCTCGGCGACTCGAAAAGTCCGATGTATTTCGTGATTGTGGCTTGCGTGGTAAACATCGCGCTCGACTACATATTCATAGGTCATTTCAAAATGGGAGCGACGGGCGCGGCACTCGGCACGACCTTGTCACAGGCTGTCAGCGTCATCGTCGCGGCGATAATGATCAAAAAGAAGTCCCTGATGAGCATAACACGCCAAGACCTAAGGCCTGAACGGCGCACGATGGCAGGCATCCTCAAAACCGGCGTGCCAATCTCGCTCCAGGACGGCTTCATCCAAATCGCGTTCATCGCCATCACGGTGATCGCGAACGGCAGGGGATTGAACGATGCGGCGGCGGTCGGAATAGTGGAAAAATTCATCGGACTGCTATTCATCGTCCCTTCAGCGATGCTGGCGACCGTCTCGGCGATGGCGGCGCAGAACATCGGGGCGAAAAAGCCTGAAAGGGCCAGAAAGACAATGAAATATTCAATAGCGATCGCGGTGGGATTCGGCACCGTGGCCTCAGTGATTCTCCAATTCATCCCTGAATATGCCGTAAGAATATTCACGAGCGACAGCAGTGTCATCACCCTTGGAGGCCAGTACCTAAAAGGTTACGTGTGGGACTGCATATTCGCCGGCATACATTTCTGCTTCAGCGGCTTCTTCACCGCCTGCGGCTATTCCATCATCTCGTTCATACACAACGTCATATCAATCACGTGCGCCCGCATCCCTTTGTCCTATCTGACTTCCATTGAATATCCCGGCACGCTCTTCCCGATGGGCCTTGCATCTCCGGCCGGCTCGCTTCTCTCCGTCATCATCTGCGTCACTGTTTACATAGTGATGCGCCGGAAAGGGAAACTATAACGCCCACTTATTCCCGAACTTCACAAAAATTCTTTATCTGAATATATTTGGCCTATCTTTGCAGCCCGATTAGGAAATGTAATAAACTTAAAGATGAAAAGAGACGCCATCGATTTCGGTTCCGACAGCATTCCGGGACTCTTCAGAAAAATATTCATTCCTACATTGATAGGGATGGCCTGTATGGCAGTGATGACGACCATCGACGGGGTGTTTGTCGGCCACGGGGTGGGGAGCGACGCGCTCGCCGCCGTCAATATATTCGCACCTTTCTGGATGATTATGACCGGGTTAGGGATGCTGTTCGGCATCGGCTGCTCGGTCGTTTCTTCCGTCCATCTATCCCAAGGCAACGAGAAGGCGGCACGCATCAATATGACACAGACGTTGATTTTCGGTGTGCTTGTCACTGTGGCCCTGACGATTTTGGTCCAGAGCCACAGCACCAAGAGTGCCTGTCTTCTCGGCTCATCGGACAGACTTCTGCCGTACGTCCTTGACTATCAGAAATGGCTTTCCTACGCATTCTGCGCATTGTTCCTCCAGTCGGTCGGACTGTTGATCATCCGTCTGGACGGCTCGCCGAAGTACGCTTCCGCAGCTGCGGCGATTCCATCCATCGTGAATGTCGTGCTGGACTATGTGTTCCTGTTCATCCTTGACAAAGGACTTGAAGGAGTCGCCGTCGCCACCTCGATCGGATGCTGGACCGGAGGCCTTATGGTGCTGTTTTACATACTGTTCCTGTCCAAGACAATGAGGCTCTACCCATTGAAGATGTCGTGGAAAAGCCTTAGCTTGTCGTTGCGCAACCTGTGGTACCAGTTTCGTCTCGGACTGTCTGCTTTCCTTGGCGAGATCAGCATCTCGATGCTTATATTCGTGGGAAACTATGTGTTTATGAAATATTTAGGAGAAGACGGTGTGGCGGCGTTTTCCATCGCCTGCTACATTATGCCGTTCATCTTTATGACCGGAAACGCGATCTCGCAGTCCGCACAGCCGATTATCAGTTTCAACCACGGCGCCGGTAACCGTAACCGTGTGCTGGAAGCTCGCAAATTCTCTCTGCTAACTGCCTTTGCGCTTGGAATTGTGGTCTCTCTGGCCTTGGCGTTCGGTATCAATTATGTGGCTGCACTGTTCCTCAGCAAAGACGCTCCTGCATATTCAATAGCGGCTCACGGTGTGCCTCTGATGGCCATCGGATTCACATTGTCGATTGTGAACGTCGCTGCCATAGGCTATTACCAAAGTGTGGAACGCGCGCTTCCGGCGACCATTTTCTCGCTTTCGCGCGGGGTAATATTCCTTGTGCCTTGCTTTCTTGTCATCCCACTTTTTGCCGGTGTGAACGGAATTTGGCTCGCTCTGCCGGCGACAGAGGCGCTGACATTCCTTTCGATTGTCTCTTTCAGTCTTTTCAGGAAGCGCCAGACCGCAAAGCGGTGAATTTATATTCATTGAATATTTTGCCGCTTATTCCCATTTTTTGCGTACATTTGCAAAACAAACGGACTTCCTTATGCTTGACGTGACTTTAATACCTTTGAGCGGCAGTGCGTCCCAGGATGCACAGTGGGAATGTTCTTCCATTGACTTTCACCGACCATTTCATCACTGTTTGAGATGGTCGTTTTTTTTGAATGCCCCCTGTTATTCTTCACGACCACCTGAATAAGAAAAGGAGGCACGCAGTGCCGACGGGGCCTCCCAGCGAGGGAGGCGGTGGAGGGTGGCGCTCCCACCGGGAGCTGGCGCGAAGCGACTGAGGGGTGGAATAAGTTGAAAAGTCTGTTTTTAGGAAAAAGTTGGATTTAGTTATAAGTCAAAAATTATTGACAAGGAAATGAAAGAAAGAAAAGGCGCGACATTAAAGTTGGAGAACGGGGCGGAGTTCCGTGGATTCTCCTTCGGCTACGACGGCCCGGCTGACGGGGAAGTCGTCTTCTCGACCGCGATGGTAGGCTATCCGGAAAGTCTTACGGATCCTTCCTATTCAGGGCAGATACTCTGTGTTACCTACCCATTGATAGGTAATTACGGAGTTCCACAGGAAGGAGCGGATGAACTGGGAATCTCAAAGAATTTCGAATCGGAACAGATCTGGGTGAGGGGAGTCGTCATAAGCGACTATTCCTTCGACTACAGCCACTGGGATGCGGTCAAGAGCCTCGACGAGTGGCTGAAAGAGCAGAAGATTCCTGGAATATTCGGAATCGACACCCGTGCCGTGACGCAGCTTCTCCGCGAGAAGGGCTCGATGCTTGGAATGATTGTTCCGGACGGCGTCGAGAAGGATTTTCCGATCGATGACCCTAACCTCGCCAACCAGATCGCCATCGTCAGCTGCAAGGATGTCATTGAATATGGCAGCGGCTCCAAGACTGTCGTGATGGTTGACTGCGGAGTCAAGCACAACATCCTCAGATGCTTTATGGAGAGGGGAGTGAAAGTAGTCAGAGTGCCTTGGGACTACGATTTCAACAAACTTGACTACGACGGCCTCTTCATCTCGAACGGCCCTGGCAACCCGCAGTTCTGCAATGTCACCGTAGCTAACCTGCGCAAGGCGATGGAAGGCGACAAGCCAATTTTCGGAATATGTATGGGCAACCAGCTGCTCGCCAGAGCCGGCGGGGCCAACACCTATAAATTGAAGTACGGGCACCGCAGTCATAACCAGCCTGTACGTATGGTCGGCACGAACCGCTGCTTCATCACCTCGCAGAACCACGGATTCGCAGTTGACGACAAGACCCTCGGAGCCGACTGGGAACCTTGGTTTGTGAATATGAACGACGGCACCAACGAAGGCATCCGCCACAAGACCAAGCCTTTCTGCTCGGTACAGTTCCACCCGGAGGCCTCCAGCGGCCCGACCGACACGAACTTTCTGTTTGACGAGTTTATCAGCAAATTGTAACTTTCGGATAAAGAAGAATTTATGAAAAACACGAATATAAAGAAGGTTTTGATCCTCGGATCAGGCGCACTCAAGATCGGTCAGGCGGGAGAGTTTGACTATTCCGGCTCACAGGCCCTCAAGGCCCTACGTGAGGAAGGCATCGAGACCGTCCTCATCAACCCGAACATCGCCACCGTGCAGACTTCGGAAGGCGTGGCCGACAAAATCTACTTCCTGCCGGTAACCCCGTTCTTTGTCGAGAAGGTCATCGCCAAGGAGCAACCTCAGGGCATTCTCCTCTCGTTCGGTGGCCAGACAGCACTGAACTGCGGCGTGGAACTGTACGAGAACGGAATACTTGACAAGTACAATGTCCAGGTTCTCGGAACTCCGGTCCAGGCGATTATGGACACAGAGGACCGTGACCTCTTCATAAAAAAACTGGACGAGATCGGTGTGAAGACCATCAAGTCACACCCTGCCTCCAACATCGAGGAGGCCCGCAAAGCCGCCCATGAACTCGGATTCCCGCTCATCGTGCGCGCCGCCTACGCCCTCGGCGGACTCGGCTCAGGCTTCTGCGACAACGAGGAGCAGCTTGACGAACTCTGCGAAAAAGCCTTCTCTTTCTCCCCGCAAGTACTTGTCGAAAAGTCACTTAAAGGCTGGAAGGAGATTGAATATGAAGTTGTCCGCGACCGTTATGACAACTGTATCACGGTCTGCAATATGGAAAACTTCGACCCGCTCGGAATCCACACCGGAGAGAGCATCGTCGTGGCTCCGTCCCAGACCCTGTCCAACAACGACTACTATTTCCTGCGCGAACTTTCCATCAAGATCGTCCGCCACATCGGAATAGTTGGCGAGTGCAACGTGCAGTACGCCTACGACCCTGACGCTATGGACTACCGCGTCATCGAGGTGAACGCCCGCCTGAGCCGCTCATCGGCCCTGGCCTCCAAAGCAACTGGCTATCCACTCGCATTCGTGGCCGCGAAACTCGGCCTGGGTTACGGTCTGTTCGACCTTAAGAACTCTGTCACAAAGACAACTCCGGCATTCTTCGAGCCGGCTCTTGACTACATCGTCTGCAAGATTCCTCGTTGGGACCTTAGCAAATTCCACGGCGTTTCACGCAAAATCGGCTCCTCGATGAAATCCGTCGGCGAGGTGATGGCCATCGGGCGCAGTTTCGAGGAGGCCATCCAGAAAGGACTCCGAATGATCGGTCAGGGAGCGCACGGATTCGTCGGCAACAAGGAATTCCAGGTCGCTGACGTGGACGAAGCCCTCCGCGAGCCTACCGACAAGCGTATATTCGTGATTTCCAAGGCAATGCGTGCCGGCTACACGGTAGATCAGATCCACGACCTCACCAAGATCGACAAATGGTTCCTCAATAAGCTGGAGAACATCGTGAAGACCTACGAGGACATGAACTCCTACGACACTCTTGAGGACATGCCGGTGGAGCTCCTGCGCCTTGCCAAGCAGGAGGGCTTCTCCGATTTTCAGATCCAGAGAGCGGTTTGGAAGGACAGCGGAGTTGTCACCGCCAATATGGACAAGGTTCGTGAATATAGAAAGTCTCTCGGCATTGTCCCTGTCGTCAAGCAGATAGACACCCTCGCCGCCGAATTCCCGGCACAGACGAACTACCTCTACCTGACCTACAACGGCACGAAGAGTGACATTGAATATGAGCGTGACGGCAAGTCGGTGATTGTCCTCGGTTCGGGAGCCTACAGGATCGGTTCGTCCGTGGAATTCGACTGGTGTTCCGTGACCTGTCTCCAGACCATCCAGAAGCAGGGCTACAGGGGAGTGCTGATCAACTACAACCCGGAGACGGTCTCCACCGACTACGACATGTGCGACAGGCTCTATTTCGATGAGCTCACCTTCGAGAGGGTTATGGACATCATCGACCTGGAGAATCCGCACGGAGTCGTTGTCTCTGTAGGGGGTCAGATTCCAAATAACCTCGCACTCAAACTCCATAAGCATAACGTTCCGATACTCGGCACCTCCGCCGAGGACATCGACAAGGCCGAGGACCGCCACAAATTCTCCAGCATCGTGGACAACCTCGGGGTTGACCAGCCGGAATGGAGTGAGCTTACGACCATCGACGAGGTGGACAATTTCATCAGGAAGGTTGGCTTCCCTGTGCTGGTGAGACCGTCGTACGTGCTTTCCGGAGCCGCTATGAATGTCTGCCACGACGAGGAGAAGCTCCGTCACTTCCTGAGCCTCGCCGCGGAAGTATCTCAGGAGCACCCGGTTGTCATCAGCAAGTTCTATATGCGTAGCAAGGAGATCGAGTTCGACGCTGTCGCCGACAATGGCGAAATCCTCGCCTACGCTATCTCGGAGCACATTGAATATGCCGGTGTTCATTCCGGTGACGCCACCATCCAGTTCCCGCCTCAGAAACTCTATGTCGAGACCGTTCGCAGGATCAAGAAGATCGCCCGTGCCATCGCCGGCGCGCTCAGCATCTCCGGTCCGTTCAATATCCAGTTCCTCGCTCGTGAGAACGCCATCAAGGTCATAGAGTGTAACCTGCGCGCCTCCAGGAGCTTCCCGTTCGTGTCCAAGGTGTTGAAAATAGATTTCATCGAGCTCGCCACCAAGGTTATGCTCGGTTTACATCCTGCCGCTCCGCAGAAGAGTGCCTTCGACCTTGACTATGTAGGCGTGAAGTCCTCGCAGTTCTCGTTCGCGAGACTTGAAGAGGCTGATCCGATGCTTGGTGTCGATATGTCTTCGACCGGTGAGGTCGGCTGTCTGGGCGATGACCTTAATGAGGCTTTGCTGAAATCAGTGCTTTCAGTCGGCCAAAGGATTCCGGAGAAGAGGGTTCTGCTCTCGACCGGTGATCCGCTCCAGAAGGCTGATATGCTGAGGGCCTGCCGACTTCTCGTCGAGAAGGGTTATGAGCTTTACGCCACAGGTGGCACGTATAAGTATCTTGTAGAGAACAGTGTTCCGGCGACGAAGGTGCTCTGGCCAAGCGAGTGTGACAATCCTAATTTCAAGGGACGATTCAAACCAGCTTTGGAAATGATTCAGAACAAAGAGGTTGATATGGTGATCAATATCCCGAAAAACTTCTCGGCTCTGGAACTTTCCAACGGCTACCAGATCAGAAGGGCAGCCATAGACTTCAACGTCACCCTCTTCACGAATGCCCGTCTCGCCACCGCCTTCATCCGCGCTTTCTGCTCCACCAGCATAAACGACATCCAAATCAAGTCCTGGGATCAGTATTGATTCTATGATATGATTCAACAGAATGGCAGTTACCTCCAGCGATCCTCCCCACTCCGTGGGTCCCCTCCCTCTTCGGGAGCCAAAGTCGCTTGCGGCAACTGCCATTCTGTTGAATAAGTGTATTATCTGATTAATTTGAAAGCCGTTTTAATTTGTTTATCAGAAGTTTTTTGCCTCAAGTAATATCACAAACAAATAATAGCGATGATTTGTTCAATCAGTTCCTTTTAGCGGAATATTTGGTGCGGCAGACTATGGCCGCCCGTGGCCATATGAACGGGTGGCCCGCCGTAGGCGGGACGGGATGGAGCGCGCAGCGCGGAAGTCTGCAGTACCAAATATTCCGCTATGGAATCTATACTAAAAAAGGCGACTGAAAATATTCAATCGCCTTTATTCATATATTCTTGAATCAATTAGAACGTGTCGTAGTACTTGGCGTCACGAGGGGTGACTTTGTTCATATTCTCAAGGAGAAGATCATTGGTCTTGTACTCGTCCATCAGCTGAAGCATAAAGTTCATCGCCTCGGTAGGATTCATATCCGCAAGAAGCTTGCGCAGGATCCAGATTCTGTTGGCCGCCTCACGGCTGTATAGCAGATCATCACGACGCGTGCTGGAAAGAACCACATTGACGGCAGGGAATATACGCCTGTTGGCGAGGGTCCTGTCAAGCTGAAGCTCCATATTGCCGGTACCCTTGAACTCCTCGAAGATCACATCATCCATCTTGGAACCTGTCTCAGTCAAGGCCGTCGCAAGGATTGTCAGCGAACCGCCACCCTCGATGTTACGCGCCGCACCGAAGAAACGCTTAGGCTTCTGCAGGGCATTGGCGTCCACACCTCCGGTCAAAACCTTACCGGAAGCCGGCTGCACTGTGTTGTACGCACGGGCCAGACGGGTGATGGAATCAAGCAGGATCACAACATCGTGACCACACTCCACAAGTCTGCGTGCCTTCTCCAGAACCATATTCGCGACCTTCACGTGCCTCTCGGCCGGCTCATCGAATGTCGAGGCCACCACCTCGGCCTTTACGCTGCGGCTCATATCGGTAACCTCCTCAGGACGCTCGTCGATAAGAAGCACGATCTCGTAAACCTCCGGATGATTGTCCGCGATCGCGTTGGCGATTGACTTAAGCAGCATTGTCTTACCGGTCTTCGGCTGCGACACGATCAAGCCACGCTGGCCTTTTCCGATAGGAGTGAACATATCCACGATACGGCACGAAGGATCGCTCTGATGGCCGTGACCAAGAAGATTGAACTTTTCCTCCGGGAACAGCGGGGTGAGGAAATCAAACGGCACCCTGTCACGGATGTAGTCAGGAGTACGTCCGTTGATGTACTTGATCCTCACGAGAGGGAAGTACTTGTCACCCTCCTTAGGAGGACGGATCTCACCGGTGACGGTGTCACCGGATTTGAGGGCATTATTCTTTATCTGACTCTGGCTGACATAGATGTCGTCAGGGGAGTTGAGATAATTGTAGTCCGAAGAACGGAGAAAACCATAACCGTCCGGCATGATCTCCAGAACACCCGTCGCCTCCACAGTACCGTCAAACTCGATTTCCGGAGCTTTCGTCCTTTGATTTGGATTCTGGAAATTCTGTTGGGGCTTCTGCTGCTGGTTCGGGTTCTGTCCGTTGTTCTGCCCCTGGAACTTGTTCTTCTGCTTTCTGCGGGTAACATCAGCATGAGCCGCCGGATCATCCTTCAGATCATCAAAAAGCGCATGAATGAACTCCTTGCCATTTACCGGTTTGTCGGCTGAAGTCTGAGCATCGGGCTGTTGAGTGACTTCGGTGGCGGCAGCCTCCACGGATTCCGGCTTATTCTCCTCCACCGACGCAGCGGTCTCAACCTGAGTCTGAACCATAGCGGATTTAGGCTTACGTCCTCTTTTTTTAGGAGCCGGCTTAACCTCCGTTCCTTGAGCGGCGATAGGTTCCGCCTTTTGTTCTGAATTTTCCGCCTTGTCAGTCTTGACTTCCGGCTTCTGCTGCGATTTAGCCTTTTTCTCATCTTTCCTGGTGTCAGCCGACTTGGTATCCTGAACGCCGGATTGTTCCGGAAGCGGATTCTTGCGAGGCCTTCCACGTTTGGCTTTTGGTTTCTCTATCGGTTGAAGAGACGCGGCGGCAGCCTGCGCGTCAAGTATAGCATAGGACAGATTCTCATCAGTGAATTTCTTGATGTTCTTAATCTGATGCTCCTGAGCGACTTTTTCGAGCTGCTCCCTGCTCATCTGAGTGAGTTCAAATAAATTATAAGGCATAAATTTAAAATGAATCCGATGTAAGAACCGGATATGATTTCAGAAAAGTTATAGTGGATATAATAGCCCAAAGGCTTACGCTGAAAATGTCAGCATGCAAATATAAGATATTTATGATAAACATCCAACTATTTATCCCAATAACTCGTACTTTTCTTGAATCTCAGCAAGTCAGCCAAAGCCGCCGCGTTCGCAGAGATGAGGAATGAATATGACTGGTACATTCCAGAAGGCACCCAAGAGACGGAAATATTGAAGCAATGCAGATCGTACCTGAAAGAGAACTGCGTCGTGGTCATCTTCATCGCTGTGAAATCCCATCCTGACTGCGCCTGCACAGACATCTTAGGGGTCAGTTGAATATTTCCTTGAACACCGAGTGTCTGGGTGTAGTTATCCTTCTTGCTGAGCTGGTTGTTGGCGTAGCTGTACGACCGGCTCATCGAGAAGCTATAGTTGAAGTTAAGGCTCCACGGAACGTTAGGATTCGTATAATACAACCATCCGCCAGGAATATATTCACCGGTCAAAGGATGATAGTATATTCTTCTGTAGTAGTCGGCCGGATTGCCGGAGCCACCACCGTCCCCGCCTGAAGATTTCGAACCGTCGTTGCCTTTGACAGTGCCTTTGCCGGACAATGAATATGACACAGAGGTGCTGACGTTGGTGAGCCTGAGAGGCACGCCTGTCTCCAGAAGGTTATATTTGTTGACCCGCTGTCCTCTCTCGTTGATGGCATACGGGTCGAAGTTCATGTTGCCGTTGATTCCAAGTTTGCCGAAAATAGAGGTGGACATGGACAGTCCCACATTGTTCATCTTGAGGGAATCTGCCAGGAAGTTATAGCCTGTGGAGAAGTTGAACTGATCAAGGATCTTCACTTTCTTCGATCCTGTGCCTGTCGTGTCTTTCATGTCACGCACCTTGGCTTCAAGGTTGTTGCCGAGCGAGATGCTCATGGTGGCGGATTTGCCCTTGCCTGGAGCCGAGTTGATCTGTCCCTGGTAAATGTTGTAGTCGTAGGATTTCTGCACGCCGAGAGTATCCACATAATTGAACGTGCGCCATCCGTTGAAGGCTTTGCCTTTCTCAGGACTGAAGCTCATGCTGACGCTCGGAGAGACGACATGACGAAGTGCCTGTATCTTATGATACTTGCCGAAATTGTACATTCCGTAGATCCGCGTGCTCATCGAAAGTGAACCGGAATAATTGTGTGTGGCGCCGAAGGTGCCGAACTGTTTGCCCATCTCGGTCTTCACGCTGTTTGTCTCTGGATCGAAATACGCCTCGCTCTTGCGGAAAAACCAGTTCATGCCGTAACTCACATTAGGGGCCACATTCAGGTATTTGAAAAGAGTGAAATCCGGCAGTTTTATCGAAAAATTATGAGCCACGCCATTCTGGAACTTGTCAATAAAGCCAGGTTCTCCGAACTCCGAGGCCTTGAAATTGATCTTGTTCTGGATGGATGTGTTGTAACCCAGGGCGAATTTCTCGTAGAAACGCTCTTTCCCGACCCTGTTCTTGATCTTGAAAGGATAGAATGTGGAGACAGAGAAAGTGATGTTAGGCAGTGTGAATGTGTATGAGCTGTCCCTTGAGTTCTGGCTGTGCAGGGCGTTGACCGACAGGTTGAACTTTCCGTTCCAGTTCTTTGAGTATGAGATGGAAGACGAGATCTGGTTCTGGAGAGCCTCCGACACCGAATGCGAGTTGTATCGGCTGTTGGAAGGGCTGGAGAAATTGACCGACGCCGAGAATGATGTTCCAGGGTGAGCCTTGGAATCCTGTGAGTGGGACCACCTTACTCCGAAGTTCTTGCTCTGGAAGAAGTCCGTGCTCCCTTTCTCGCCTGTCTGGTCGACTGAATAGTTGACGGCCAGGTTGCCGGTGAACTTGTACTTCACCATGTACCTTGAGTTAAGATTGGCCGCCCAAGAGCCAAGGGTGTAATAGTCACCTGTCAACGACATGTCAAAATAGTCTCCCAGAACGAAGTACATGCCGGCGTCCCTCAGGTAGAAACCACGCGCGTTCTCCTCTCCGAAAGACGGCATTAGAAGTCCGGTGGCTCTGTCAGGACGCTTGGGGATGAATCCGAACGGGATTCCTATCGGGAGATCCACATCCTCCACAACGAGATGCGCCGGACCGAACACCGTCTTCTGGGATGGTTTGGTGACAACTTTCGCCGATGACAGCTTAAGGTAATAGTGCGGATGCTCAAGATCGCAGACCGTGTACTTGCCTTTGGTTATGTTGATGGACTTGTCCGGCATCATCTTGATGTTCTTCCCGTGAAGGATGCCGTCATCCTCCTTCGTTATCATGTTCGTGATCCTGGCCTTGCGGGTGTTGAAATTGTACCGGACCTCTTCCATGTTGAATGTCTGGCTGCCCTGGGTCATCTCCGGCTGCCCCTTCCACTCTTGGGCAAGGCTGTCGTAGGTGCCTCTGGCATAGACGGTGCCGGTGGACATGTCATATTCCATGTAGTCAGCCTTCAGTTTGATGTTCTCGTAGGAGACCTCGACGTCTCCCCAGTAATACATCTTGCGTTGACCGTTGGAAAAATCCTGCCTTATGGAATCTTTCGCTCCTGAGAATGCCGGTCTGGTAAGCGAGCTTTTGTCAAGAAGAAACAACGAGTCTGCCCTTGATGTTGAGTCAGCCACCCTTAGGGAATCTCTTCTGCGGGCGATTGAGTCTTCTGCGGGCGGCAAGGAATCCTTCGCCTGTGGCAAGGTCCCGGCGGCTGGCCTGATGGAGTCCGGCGTAAACTGAGCCACAGAGGCCTTTCTCAGACTCCTGTTCCTCCTCACATCCTGCCCGAACATTGTCAGTCCAGTCAGCGCGGCAAGAGCCGCCACGAGGATAATATTATATGTATGCTTCTTGAATTGCAATTATTTTATAAATTTGCAAAAGACAAATATACTACATATTTTGGATTTACATCGCAATTTTCTTGCCGTACTTACGGCACTGTCGCTTTCAACGGCCGGATTTTTCGCTTATGCACAAAAGAATCCGTCGGCTTCGATACGTTTGTCAACCGTGGTCATAGACCCCGGTCACGGTGGCAAGGACTCCGGCTGCATAAGCCCGAGCGGAAAGACAATGGAGAAGACCTTGGTGCTGGACATATCCAAACGACTGGCCGATATGATCAAGGCAGGCTACCCGGATGTGAAGGTCATAATGACCAGAAGCGACGACACGTTTGTCACACTTCAAGGGAGGGCGGACATAGCGAACGCGAACAACGCGAACCTGTTCATCTCCGTCCACGTGAATTCCGTGCCAGGGAAGAAGAACGGCCCAAACGGCTATTCTGTGCATATCCTCGGCCAATACAACAGCAAGAACAAGGACATGTACGCCGGGAATATGGACGTGGTGCGCAGGGAGAACTCAGTCATAAAGCTTGAGGACGACTACACCACCCGCTATGAAGGCTTCGACCCGAACGATCCGGAGTCCTACATATTTATGAATCTGATGCAGAACGCCTACCTGGAGCAAAGCTTCAAGTTCGCCCAGGCAGTGGACAAGGAAATGAAGGGAGGAACGTTCCAGCATAGCCGAGGAATATCCCAGGATGCGTTCTACGTCCTGTGGCGTACGGCGATGCCGTCAGTGCTCATAGAATGCGGATTCCTGTCCAACTCCGCCGACCGCGAGGCCCTGATCACCGAAAAGGGACGAGCCCGGATCGCTTCAGACATCTACGATGCGTTCAAAATCTACAAGAAGGAATATGACGGCTCGGACGCTGTCAAAGGCTCCGTAAAGGCAAAAAGCACAGGCTCTGAATCAAGCGTGGCTGAAGATGGGGTAACGGAAGTGTCTGTTAAAGAGGCTGCTTCAATTGTTTATGGAACTCAGGTTCTGGTATCTTCCAAATCAATGCCCGGCAACGATCCTTTCTTCAAAGGATATGACGTTATCAAGATGCCGGCCGGAAGACTTTTCAAGTATATCATAGGCTACTCTTCAGACTTGAACACAGCCAAGGAGATGAACCGCTCACTGAGCCGTGATTTCAAGGACTCATTTCTTGTAAAGGTTGAGAACCATACCGCGGAACGTCTGAGATAGCCCTTCTTAAATCCCGTTCTTCCACTTAATCAAAGCGTTGGAGGGACGGGATTTTTATTTTAGATAAATTCTAATTTATAACTCGCTTGATAATAGCCAATTTAAGAAAATTTTTAGTCGTAAAATATTGATTACGTTAATATTACATAATTTAATTAGTGTTAAAATAGGTTCATATAAGGAAAATAAAAATCAAAAACAATACAAAAAAAGATTTTTTATGAATTAATTTTCCCCCAATTTTGCACAAGCAAAAACGAAGAGGGAACAATTCTCTTATAATTCAAATTAATTCATTTAAAGAAATGGCTGAACTGGAAAGACATATCTCTGTCTGGAATGAGTGTCTTAGGATTTTTGAGCAGAACGTTGAACCGAAACAGTTTGACGTCTGGTTCAAGACTATAGTTCCCGTTTCTCTCGAAGGCTCTACATTGACGGTCGAGGTTCCGACCGATTTCTTCAGAAGTTATCTTGAGGACGCTTTCCTACCAATAATAAAGATGACACTCCGAAGAGTGATCGGGCAGGACGCAAGGCTGCTCTACAAGATCCATCCTGTACAGAAGGAACGCGCGATGGTATTCACCGCGTCGCACGGCAACGTACCGGAGAACAAGCCGGTGACGATCAACACGTTCCAGCCATCGGGCAATCCGAGTCCGTTCGTCTTTCCGGGGATCCAGAAACTCAAGATCAACCCGAGGCTGAACCCGGTCTATTGCTTTGACAACCTTATAAAAGGGGAGTGCAACAAGATGGGCTACAATGCGGGAATAAGCATCTCAGACAAGCCTGGCAAGACTCCGTTCAACCCGTTGTTCATCTTCGGTGGCCCGGGACTTGGCAAGACCCATCTCGCGCAGGCGATCGGTATCGCCATCCACGAAGCCTACCCGGATCTTGTTGTCCTCTATGTCACCGGCAACGAGTTCAGGACCCAGTACGTCAATGCGGTCAGTGTACAGAACAAGCTGACTGACTTCATGGCCTTCTACATGAGGATCGATGTCCTCATAATGGATGACATCCAGGAACTGAACGGCCCGGCCTCGCAGAACGCGTTCTTCAACATATTCAATCATCTTCATCAGTCCGGCAAGCAGCTGGTGTTCACCTCCGACCGCTCTCCGGCAGACTTGAAGAACTTCGAGGAGAGGCTGCTTTCGCGCTTCAAGTGGGGCTTGTCCATCGAATTGGCCAAGCCTGACCACGACACAAGGCTGGCCATGCTGAAGGCAAGATGCGTCCGCGAGGGTGTATCCGTCAGCGATGAGGTGCTGGAACTTCTTGCGAACAGGATACGCTCGAACTTCAGGGAATTGGAAGGAGCGCTTATCTCTCTGATTGCCAACGCCACCCTTTGCCACGAGGAAGTCACGAAGGAATTGGCCGAACAGGTCACCGGCAACATCGTAAGCGAGGATCAGAATGAAATCTCCATCGACAAGGTTCAGGAAGTTGTCTGCGAATATTTCAACATCACCCGCGAGACCCTGCTCTCCAAATCAAGGAAGAGGCAGATCGTCCAGGCCAGGCAGATAGCCATGTTCATGAGCCGCAACCACATAAACGGCTGCTCCCTGTCAACGATTGGTATGGAACTTGGAGGGAAAGACCACGCTACAGTGCTGCACGCCTGCACGACTGTGTCGGACCTTATGACAACAGACAAGACGTTCAAGCAATACGTGACCGACATAGAAAAGATGCTTGTGCCTGTGGCAAGATAATAAAGGTGCCAAATGAATTCAGAAAAAGTACTCTCAATCTTCAAGGAAATCACACGGATTCCAAGGGAGTCCGGACACGAAGAGCCGATGACTGCCTTTCTTCAGCGTTTCGCCGGGGAGAGGCATCTTGAATGTAAAACCGACAAGACAAACAATGTCTGCATAGTCAAGGAAGCCAGCAAAGGCAAGGAGAATGTGCCTACGCTCGTTCTTCAGGGACATCAGGATATGGTCTGCGAGAAAAGAAGCGGCGTTCAGCACGACTTCCTCAAGGATCCTATTGAATATGTCATCGAGGATGGCTGGATGGTCGCCAAGGACACCACGCTCGGAGCCGATGACGGAATCGGTGTCGCCGCGATGCTCGCGCTTCTGGACAGTGACCTTCCGATTGGGAAGATCGAGTGCGTGTTCACCATCTCTGAGGAGACCGGAATGGACGGGGCCTTCGGAATGGAACCGGGCTTCTTCACCGGCAGGACTCTCATCAATCTTGACTCTGAGGATGAGGGGCAGATGTTCATCGGTTGCGCCGGCGGCCTTGACACGACAGCCGTGTTCAATTACAAACAAGAAGATTTCAAAGAAGGCTATAAGCCGGTAAGACTGGAGATCGGCGGAGCGCTCGGCGGACACAGCGGAGATGACATCAACAAGGGCCGCGCGAACACGGTGCAGCAGATGGCGCGTTTCCTATATTCAGAAATGGCTTATGGACTTCAGCTTGTTATGCTGAAAGGCGGCAACAAGCCGAACGCGATAGCGAGGGAGTGCGAGGCAATCATCACCGTTCCGGATGCGGACGCCACAATCGCGAGACTCACCTCGTTCGGCAAGGATCTGAGGAATGAATATTTCAGGACGGATCCAGATTTGAGCTTCAGCGGCGAGACGTACAGATGCACCGAGAAGCCGATCCAGAGCGATGTCGCAAGGAGGCTGATCGCATCTCTCTTCGCCTGCCCGCACGGAGTCGAGACTATGAGCCAGGACATTCCGGGACTCGTGGAGACTTCGACAAACCTGGCGGCCGTAAGGATGAACAAGCAGGGAAGGATCGAGGTCATCACAAGCCAGCGCAGCTCGACCGGTTCGGCAAGAAAGATGATGGCCGCCAAGGTGGAGGCCAACTTCCTGCTCGCCGGAGCCGAAGTTACCCATCTTTCTGAATATCCAGGGTGGAAGCCGAACCTCGATTCCCACATTCTGCGCGTGTGTGTGGATTCGTACAAGAAACTGTTCGGATGCGAGCCGGAGGTCAAGGCCATTCACGCCGGACTTGAGTGTGGACTTTTCGGGGAGAAGTTCGGGGATCTGGATATGATTTCCTTCGGTCCGACCCTCAGGGGTGTGCACGCTCCGGGCGAGAAGCTTGAGCTTGCGTCCCTTGACAAGTTCACCGAGCATCTTGTCGATGTCGTCACGAATTTTGAATAAATGGTAAAGATAGCCCCTTCAATACTATCCGGCAATTTCCTCAATCTGGAGCCGGACATCAGGATGGTCAACGGGAACGCCGACCTGATCCACATCGATGTGATGGACGGCAGTCTCGTACCGAACATCTCGTTCGGGTTTCCGGTGATGGAGGCTATCGCCAAGGCCGTGACCGTCCCGATGGACGTCCACCTGATGATCATCAATCCGGACAAGTACATCGAAAGATTCGCCAAATGCGGAGCGAACCTGATAAGCTTCCATCTGGAGGCCGCTGACCAGGCCGGCAAGGATCCAAAGGAGATCATAGGGATGATCAAAGCCTGTGGAGCGAAAGCCGGACTTGCGATCAACCCGGATGTGCACGTCGAAAGGCTTTTCCCATACATCGAGGATGTGGACTTCTTCCTGATAATGTCGGTATTCGCCGGATTTGGGGGACAGAAATTCATCCCGGAATCCATCGACAGGATCAAAACTCTGAAGGCAGAGATGGACAGAAGGGGAGTCGTGAAGGACATCGAGGTTGACGGCGGGGTGTCATCCGCCAACGCAAGGATTCTGGCCGAAGCCGGAGCGACAATGCTTGTGGCCGGAAGTTCGGTATTCAAGGCGGAGGATCCTGCCAAGGCTATTGCTGAGCTTCGTTAGATAACATAGCTTATTTCCTTAAAGGCGAACTCTAAACGTTCGCCTTTTTCTGTTTCGAGACAGAGCAGGCCACGGTCGGTGACACCAACGATTCTCGCACGTATTGACGCGCCTGTCGAGCAGACTACATATTCATTGAAAGTGCCGACGCGGTAGAGTCTGCTGACATATTCCTCAGCGTTGTCGTAGTGTCCAAGCCTCCTTTTCAGGAAGCGGCAAAGTTTGGGAAGCTGGTCTTTGAGATCATATTCCCTGCCGGTCAGCATCGCCATCGAGACGGGGTTCAAAAGTTGTGGCGGAAACTCCTTTTGGTTGACATTCAGGCCGATTCCGATGACGCTTGCCGTCAGGGAGTCTCCGCAAAGGGTGTTCTCAATGAGTATTCCGCATATTTTCCTGTTCCTGACATAGATGTCGTTCGGCCATTTGACCGTGGCCACAATCCCTTCATATTCAAGGTAATCAAGCACGCCCAAGGTGACGCTCCGGCTTATCGGGAACTGCCTTGAGGCCTTCAATGGCGGATAGGCTCCGTCCCCAAACTTCATCACCAGAGAGAATGTGAGGTTTTCTCCGGGCCGTGCGGACCATGAATTACCCCGCTGGCCACGCCCTGAGGTCTGATGTAGAGCCGCCAGGACTGACAGATTGTCAATCCCTGAAATATTTCTTAGGGCTTCATTATTAGTCGAATCGACCTCATCGAGCCATTGTATGTCAACTTCCTCTTTCATTGGTTCAGAATTTGTCGTATATTTGTATATTTGATTGTAATTGCAAAAATATAAAACATTTTCAATATGATTACACACGATTTGCGGGTTATGGCCGACGCTATGCTCGACAAGAAAGCACAAAACGTAATTGACATAGATCTCAGGCCGCTGGGAACCGCAATCACTGACCATTTTATGATCTGCAACGCTGACTCCACCACCAACGTCAACGCCATAGCCGACAATGTCATCGACAAGATGCGGGAGGAAGGCAGAAAGCCTCTCCATACCCAGGGTCTGGAGAATAATTTCTGGATAATCCTGGACTATGGGGATATCGTCGCTCATATATTCCTTACGGAATACCGCCAGTTCTACAGGCTGGAGGAGCTCTGGGCCGACGCTCCGCACAAGGAATACAAGGAGAGACGCGTTCCTAAAACAAAAAAGACAGAGACAGATGCCGAATAACGCAAATTCGCCGAAAGGCAATGATCCAAGAAGGAAGGTTATCCGCGTGAGATTCAATTTCTCGTGGCTTTACCTTATTCTTATCCTTGGCATAGGTTGGCTGCTGCTCAACAACAGCGGGGCCAATCCTCAGAAGATAGAATGGGCCGAGGTCCAGGAGATGTTCCTCAAGGGCGACATCAAGGAGATTGATTTCGTGAGGAACGACTTCAAGGGCAACATCACCGTGCGCCCGGACAGGCTCAACAAATATGCTGACAAGTTTGGCGGCAAGGTTCCGGCCAGCTCGCCTCATTTCATATTCCTGGTCTCCGACAAGTTCGATGCCGAGAAGGAGTTCGGTGAGCTGAACGCCAAGCTTACTCCGGACGAGAGTCAGGTCAAGATTGTGATGGAGAACGACAGCAGGATGTGGTCAAACGTCCTTGAATGGATAATCTTCCCGATCCTGCTCATCGTTATGTGGATCTGGATGTTCCGTGGCTTCAGCAGGAATATGGGCGGAGGCAGCGGCGGTCCCGGCGGAGTGTTCAATGTCGGCAAATCCACCGGCAAGCTCGCCGACAAGGAGAAGGTCAACGTCACATTCAAGGATGTCGCGGGTCTGTACGGAGCCAAGGAAGAGGTGATGGAGATCGTGGACTTCCTCAAGAATCCTAAGAAATATACAGCCCTCGGAGGAAAAATCCCTAAGGGAGCCCTTCTGGTAGGCCCTCCGGGTACCGGAAAGACATTGCTGGCCAAGGCAGTGGCAGGGGAAGCCAACGTTCCGTTCTTCTCGATTTCCGGTTCGGATTTCGTAGAGATGTTCGTCGGTGTCGGTGCTTCCAGGGTCCGTGACCTGTTCCGTCAGGCGAAGGAAAAAGCTCCTTGCATCGTGTTCATCGACGAGATCGACGCTGTCGGAAGGGCCAGAGGGAAGAATGTCGGATTCTCTTCAAATGACGAGCGAGAGAACACTCTCAACCAGCTTCTTACCGAGATGGACGGATTCGACACAAATTCAGGTGTGATAATCCTTGCGGCCACAAACAGGGCTGACATCCTCGACAAGGCGCTTCTGCGCGCCGGACGTTTCGACCGCCAGATTCACGTGGATCTTCCGGAACTGAAGGAAAGGGAAGAGATATTCAAGGTTCACACACGCAACCTCAAGGTCGCTCAGGACTTCGACCTCGGATTTATGGCCCAGCACACGCCGGGCTTCTCCGGGGCGGACATCGCCAATGTCTGCAACGAGGCGGCGCTCACAGCGGCAAGAAGAAACAAGAAGGAGATTGACCGTCAGGATTTCCTTGACGCTGTTGACAGGATTGTAGGAGGACTTGAGCGCAAGGGATCGATAATGACTCCGGCGGAGAAGAGGACGACGGCATACCATGAGGCCGGACATGCTACTGTGGGATGGCTGCTGCCATATTCAGATCCAGTGTTCAAGGTCAGTCTCATCCCGAGAGGGGATGCGCTCGGCTTGACTTGGTACCTTCCGGACGAGAGAAAGATCCTGTCCAAGTCATACCTTATGGACAAGATGTGCGCGTTGATCGGCGGACGTGTGGCCGAAGAGATCATCAACGGCGAGCCGGCAACCGGAGCGCTCAACGATCTTGAAAGGCTTACCCGTATGGCCTACAATATGGTCCAGTACTATGGTATGAGCGAGAAGGTCGGAGAGGTGTCGTTCTATGATTCGACCGGATCAAAGGGCTACGACCTCACCAAGCCTTACAGCGAGAAGACCGCCGAGCTTATGGACCAGGAGGTTAAGGATCTTGTCAAAGAGATTCACGACAGAACCTACAAGATTCTGACCGAACACAAGGATGGCTTCGTCAAGATGGCACAGATTCTCCTTGAGAAAGAGGTGATCTTCGCCGAGGACATCGAGAAGATTTTCGGTCCGAAGGTGAAACCAGCTGAGGATGCGGAACCTGCCAAGGCTCAGGCAACCGAGAGTGACACACAGATAACCGAGGCTGGAAATGAATAACGTTGTCGTCAGATCCATTTCAGGCGTGGTCTTCATCCTTGCGATGTTGGCCTGCCTGATGTTCAATAAGTTCCTGTTCGCCGGACTGATAATATTCATCATGTCCGTGATGCTGCTGGAATTCTACCACATCACGATGGGGAACAGCTACACCTTCTCTAAGGTGCTGGCGATCATCGCCGCGATCTTCCTTTTCGGACTGCTGTTCGCCACGGCTTCCTATCATATTCCGATAAGATTCGTGGCCTTCGCGATGGTTCCGATCTTCATCGTGATGATCAACTCACTGTACGTCAAGGACAAGGATGAATACGGCAAATTCTCGAACATCTACACTGGGCTTTTGTACATCGCGGTTCCGATAGCGCTATCAAACCTCATCGCCTTTGACAAGGCCGGGAACTTCAGCGGCAACCTGCTCCTTTGCTTTTTCATCATAATATGGTGCTCGGATGTCGGGGCGTTCGCCTTCGGAATATCTCTCGGCAAGATATTCCCGCAAAAACTCTTTCCGTCCGTGTCGCCAAAGAAGACTTGGATCGGATTCATTGGCGGACTTGTCAGTTCGGTTCTGGCGGCGTTCGCTCTTTATGAGTTCGGAATATTGAAGTTTCCTCTCATCCACTGCCTCATCCTGTCATTTATAATGTCCGTGACCGGAGTCTATGGCGACCTGTTTGAGTCTCAATGGAAAAGAGTCTATGGAGTAAAGGATTCCGGCAAGATCATCCCGGGACACGGAGGCTTTCTGGACAGGTTCGACAGCACGTTGATGGCGATGCCGTTCGGGGCGATCTATCTGGCGATCTTTGATCTGCTATAATTAATAATAACTTGATAATCAATTAATGAATATACAAGCGATATGAAGAAGATAATAGTTGATAAGGACTCGCACGGAACGATAGGCATCAACTGGGCTGTGATAGCGGTCCTGATAGCGTGCACGTGGATATTCATACACAATCTGTTCATTTCAATCCCGATCACGGTCATCCTGCTCGCCTTTGCTTTCTTCGTTTTCTGGTTCCACAGGGTTCCGGAAAGGGTGATACCGGAGGGAGACAGCAAGATGATAACTTCCGTCGCCGACGGCAAGGTTGTGATCGTGGACCGGGTCTATGAGAAGGAATATTTCAAGGACGACCGCATCCAGGTGTCGGTATATATGGACTTCTTCGATGTCCACACTAACTTCTGGCCGATGGACGGGGTGATTTCCTACTATAAATATCATCCGGGAAAGTATCTGCTTGCCTTCCTGCCAAAGGCCTCGGAAAAGAATGAGCATTCGTCCACGGCGATCTGCAATGAGCACGGTGAGATTCTGTTCAGGCAGATAGCCGGCACATTCGCCAGAAGGATTGTCTGCTACTCGAAAGAGAATTACGAGGTTGAGAGGGGGCAGCAGTGCGGGATCATCAAGTTCGGCTCACGAATCGACATATTCCTTCCGCTTGACGCTGATGTCAAGGTGAAGGAAGGTGATTTCACCAGAGCCTGCGAAACGGTTATCGCTGAGCTTAAATAATTTACTACTGATCTTTCTCGATCAGTTCAACAAGACGATCCACGGCTTCCGTGTCCTGAATATGCTTCAGCACGGGAGTCTTTCCTTTATAGATGGTGACCTTGTGGTTGCCTTCGCCGACATATCCCCAATCGGCGTCGGCCATCTCGCCGGGACCGTTCACGATGCAGCCCATCACGGCGATGACGGTGTTCTTAAGATGAGAGGTTCTCGCTTTAACTTCCTCAAACGCTTTCTGAAGGTCGTACATAGTTCGCCCGCAACCTGGACAAGCGACATATTCCGGTTTGTAGAAGCGTCTTCTCGCCGCCTGCATCAATTCATCGACCAGATAGGCACCAAGGCCGGATTCCTGAATCGAAATCTTGTCGCCGGTATCGTCCACGTACGTGCCAGTGAGTTCGAGCTCGTCCAAAGTCTTGTCCAACAGCCTCTTGCCGAAATCGCATGCGACATCTAACAAAAGTGTTTCCCGAGATGGGGCGTCGTAAACAGCGACAGCCTTGCGTCCCTGAAGGCTTATGGAAGTCATAGAGGAGACAATCTTGTGCCCATAACGCGCGGCAAGATAACGTGCGGCTGGAAGTTCATCCTCCGGATCCTCGGTCAGAGAGACGCGCACCGTATCACCGATTCCTTCAGACAACAGGGTAGATATCCCGACACAAGACTTGATCCTGCCGCTGTCCCCGTTGCCAGCCTCGGTCACACCGACGTGAAGAGGGTAAATCACCCCTTTTTCCTTCATCGCGGCCATAAGTTTTCGGTACGCTTCGACCATAACAATAGTGTTACTCGATTTTAGCGACACCACAACATTATAGAAATCAGCATCTTCACACATCTTCAACCATTCCAAGGCAGCTTTGGCCATCGCTTCCGGAGTGTTGCCGTATAGATTTGTGATGTAGTCACCCAAAGAGCCGTGATTGACACCGATACGTATTGCCGTTCCATTTTCCCGGCAGACTTCGATGAGTCTGGCGAACTGTTTACGGGCTTCATTGTGGTCCCTGTGGAAATTTCCGGGATTGATTCTGACCTTCTCCACAAACGGAGCGACCATAATCGCTGTCTGTGAGGAAAAATGGATGTCCGCCACTATCGGTACATTGATTCCAAGTTCCTTCAACCGGGATTTAATGGACTTCACACACTCCACATCTGCGGGTCCCGGCACGGTTATGCGGATCATTTCCGAGCCAGCCTCATAAAGTCTGACACACTGTGCAACCGTCGCGTCCACATCTGAAGTGTGGGTGTTGCACATCGTCTGGACAACAATCGGGTTGCCCGCTCCGATCAGGACATTACCTACCTTTGCCGTCAATGTTCTCATTCTGCGTTGGATAATAAACCTGTTGATAAGCCTCACGTCTCAGCTGAGCCTTGCCGCGGCCTGTTCTTCTTGTCAGTTGGAAATACATTCCCGCTGTCACCATGATATCAAACGGGTATGCGAAACGATAGTAATCCTTGCTGTAGTAATCAGGATCATAGATGGTTCCCCAGGAATATCTTACATTGGCGTTTATGTGGAACTCGACAGGATCGAAGACAAGTCCGAAACCAATTCCGCCGCAGATTCCGTAATCAAGCCTTCGGTCGGTGTCTTTGAATGAATTGACCAAAGATTCACTTACATAATCACCTGTACGTTTGATATTCAGTCTATAGCCGCCATAGATTCCAGCCTCCGCCATAACTTTGTAGTGAAGGCCGTCAAGATGGAGATGAGCCATGAACGGAATCTCCGCCACATCCATGATAGCCTGAGTCGCATTCTCGATGCTTGGAGTGACCTTTGTGTCTTTGTCTTCCTTGAACTTATAGCCTTCATGGCTGTACCGCAAGCCTACCTTGAAACCAAAATAAGGCATATACCCGAACATCTTGCCATAGCGGGTGTAGAATATTCCGAAAGTGTTCGGAGAGAACAATGTCGTCTGAGAATACGCCGGATTGAAAGACATACGGCTGAACGACACTCCATACTCCACTCCGATCAGGGAATAGTCGTTCACCTCAAAGACCCGGTTGAGCTTGACTGTGTCCAGATACGCGTCTGAATACGCCTCCGCCGGTGCCTTCAGACTGTCCAAAAGCACAGGTTCCGGCTTGACCTTACGCACACGGCCCCGGGACTTCACCTTGGACTGGACATTGACCGTATCCACCGGATTCTGCCCGATGGCCACTGAACAGACCAAGATGGCGAACGCTGTAAGAATATATTTGATTGTCCTCATGTTAAGTGTCATTATTTGAAGAATGTCGCCAGATCCAGTTCCTGTTCTATCTCGCTTCTTTCCGGAATATCGAACAGATCGCTGTCCTTCGTCATCAGGAACTTCACCTTTTCAGGCTGCCTATGGGCAAGAAGGTTTCCGGAATCCACTATACCGTTGCGGTTGAGATCCTCAGTGATCCTGAGGGAATACTTTCCTTTCTTCAGGTACGGAAACTCCAAGACAGAGTCTGACTCAATAACATAACTGCGAATAATGCCGGATTTCCTCTCATCAAGAAGGTCTATGATGTATTTGTTGCCGTTCACACCTGTAAGCGTCAGCTTGAAGTGGCTCAGATTGTCATCGTTCGGGAGCGAGACTTTGACCTCAGTGCTGTCGTTCCAATACCCGTTGATGTCCTTGAAGGCTCTTTCCGGAACCTTGAAAGTATATTCATAGCCCGTCTGGATCTTGATTTGAGGGGTGATGTTGTATTTTCTCAGGTTCAGCGAATCGCGTTCTATCTTGAATTTCTCGACCTGTTCTTTCTGTCTTGGATTTATCGATTTGAAAACCAGCGAGTCGAAAGCTCCCAGGATCGGTGGATAATCGAATTCCAGCGTGATTCCGTTTTGCTCGAAGGTCTCCGGCGTGGCTTTCAGACTCAGGCCGCAGATCGTGTCCTTGTGCTCGATTTTCTTGCGGGCGGCCCTGGATTTGGGTTTGTTCTCATCCACAAGGCTGACCTTCTCAGTCACAGGAGCCAGAACACCAAGAGTGTCCGTCTTCCAATATTTCACCCAAAGATGAAGGGAGTCTGGCATCGGTCTCTGATTGTTAAGCCAGAGAAGGAGGCTGTCTTTCTCGATGTTGAACTCAGTGATGACATCCTTGGCCGGAAATCCTTGGAACCAAAGGGAATCAATCCTGGTGTCCGGAGCCATGAATGTTACATAGCCGGCCCTGTCGCCTGTTCTCTTATTGTTCATCAGCATTTGCTTGGAAGGCCTTTCCCTGAACACATTAAGCCTGAGTTCCGCCTTTCGGGACTGACATGCGACGGTGTCCTTCATGTCAAACTTTTTCAATTCCGCCACACTGTCGTTCACCACATTCACAGGCCTGAACAAAGTGTCCAGAAACGCTATCCTGTCCTCATCGGGGTCGTAGATGTTGTTACCGTTGCCGTCCACGATGGCATAGACGCGGAACACAGTGTCCTGAATATTCTGGAGAGCGAAATAGCCCCAGTCATCGGTTTTCACCGCCGCGACAGGACGTTCAAGAAAGACCGCTGAATCCCTCTGATCCTTATAAAGCATGACGGTGGCCCCTTTGATCGGCATCAATGTGTTACAGTCTTGAACAAGGCCGGTAATGTACATTGAATCTATAGAGTCTCCTGTCGAGAACACCGTGGTGAATCCAGGGAACATATTCCCTTCATTATTGTCGGCGATCGCTCCTGTCAAGTCAAGGGTGTATGTCGTGTTCGGAAGCAGGTCTTCCTCGAAATAGACAATCACCGTCTTGCCTCTCATCTTGTATTTCGGACTTTTTTGCTGAGGAGGGGAGAGATAGATGCCTTTCGGATCCTTGACAGTGACATATTCATCGAATGTGAACGCAACCTTGGTTCCATGTACAGGAACGGAAACCGCCCCCGGCTGAGGTACAACCCTTCTGACCACAGGCGGGATAGTGTCCTTGAGTCCACCTGTGGGAGCCTGTGTCGTGTTGGCGCATGACGGCTGGAAAACGGAAAGCACCAGAAGCGTCATCGCCGGAACCAAAGGGAAAAATCTTGTAAGAAATTTTTTCATCGCGGATCGTGTATATTCAAAAATCAGGCTCAGATCTCGGTTCTGACCACACTTTTTATACCATCTATGGAATTCAACCTGCGGATCATCCTCTCCATGGCGGCCTTGTCGTGAACATAAAGATCTATGTAGCCGGAAAATATTCCTTCATCGGTACTCAGATAGACCTTGCGCATATTCACTCCCATGACCAGAGAGATGTAGCGGGAGATCTCGTTCAGCAGACCGACCCGGTCAACTCCCTTGATGGAGAGGCGCACCGGAAAAGATTGGCTGTCATCATCCTCCCACTGAGGCACGACAACCCAGTCTCCATGCTTGGAGGCGATGCTGTCAGCCACCGGGCACGATTTCTTGTGCACCGTCACCGTTCCGTCAGGAGACTTGATGCCGATGACCGGGTCTCCTGGGATAGGCCGGCAACAGGATGCGATGACATAATCACTCTTCTCCTTTCTCGTGGTCTCCTTCCTCTTCCCGAACCAAGGGAAAGACCAGGAATGGCTTTTGTCCGCCTTGCCTGAAGCCAAAACCTCCGAAAGGTCGCCTAGCTTCAGAATGCCGACCCCTATCCTGAAGAACATCTCCTCGGAATTCCCTCCAGGTATCGCGAAATGCTCCAAAAGAATCTCTATGGAGTCATTGTTCATTCTATAGCCAAGTGACTCAAGCTGCTCCGAGAGCATTTTCCTGCCCAGTTCGGCAAGTTCTTTCTTATGCCCCTTGAAATAGTCTATGACAACGTTCCTCGCATGTCTGGTCTGAAGGAACTGAAGCCATTCGCGTTTTGGACGTTCAACCTCCGCGGTGATGATCTCCACTTGATCTCCGCTCCTGAGCACATGGGAAAGGGGCACAAGCTTCATGTTCACCTTCGCGGCTATAGCCTTGTTACCGATCTCAGTGTGGATGCTATAGGCGAAGTCAAGCGCTGTGGCGCCTTTCAGGATGGATTTCTGGTCTCCCTTAGGGGTGAACACAGTGATTTCGCTGCTGGTTAGGTCATTATGTATTATGTCAAGCAGTTCCAGCGCGTTCACGTCCGGATTGACAAGGATCTCCTTCACCTTGGCCAGCCACTTGTCCATCTCGCTGTCGTTCTCGCTGATGTAGCCCTCCTGCTTGTAGGTCCAATGGGCGGCGATGCCCTTCTCGGCGATGTCATCCATCCGCTTCGAGCGGATCTGGACCTCAATCCATATTCCCCTGTCGCTCATCAGGGTGCAGTGAAGCGCCTCATAGCCATTGCTTTTCGGATGCTTCACCCAATCGCGTACACGATCCGGCTTGTAGCGGTATATTCCTGTTATTATAGAGAATATGTGGTAGCACTGGTCGCGCTCGCTTTCCTTGGTGTCTGCCGGCGGTGTGAAGACAATCCTCAGAGCATAAAGGTCATAGACTTGATCAAAGGTGATGTTCTTGGTCTGCATCTTGTGCCAGACCGAATATGGAGTCTTGACCCGCTTGCGGATCTCGAAATTGAATCCGGCTTTTTTCAAGGCCTCGTCTATAGGAGTTATGAAATCGTCTATCTGCTTGCCTCTGCCGCTAAGATTGCTGTTGATCAACCCGCTGATCTCCTTGTAAGCGTCAGGTTCCTTGTACTTCAGCCAGATGTTCTCCATCTCGGACTTTATCTCGTAAAGGCCGAGGCGATGGGCGAGGGGAATGAATATGAACATCGTCTCGCTGAGAATCTTATCCCGCTTGTATTCAGGCATATACTCAATCGTGCGGCAATTGTGGAGGCGGTCGGCGAGCTTTATCAGCACGACCCGCACGTCATCGTTCAACGTCAGCAGGATCCGCTTGAAGTTCTCCGCCTGAAGGCTCTTGGCGTTGGCATCATTGAGTTTCTTGCTGCGGTCCTCGTTGTCGAGCACGTTCTTGATCTTGGTCAGGCCGTCCACAAGACTTGCGATCTTGTCACCGAAGAGCTTGCGTATGTCATCCACCGTATAGTCAGTGTCTTCCACGACATCGTGGAGCAAGGCGGCCGCGATGGACTTGTACCCAAGCCCGATGTCGCTCACGACAATTTTTGCTACCTCGATAGGATGGATTATGTATGGCCCGCCAGAGCGACGGCGGACATTCTTATGGGCTTCATTCGCGAAATCGAACGCTTTCTGGACCACGTCCAGCTCCTGCTGGTTCGCGCAGCGTTTCTCCGCCGCGGCCTTAAGCTGTGCGTAACTCTGACGAATCAGTTCGTAGTCTTGTTCTGTGAATTGTGAGAAACTCATATTTCAACCAAATCTTTGTCACAATCCAAACCTGTGGAAGTGCCGTCGCATTCCTCCAAAGTCTGGAAAGTGTATGAAAACTGTGCTCCGTACATTATTATAAGCCATCCGAACCTCATCCAAACCATAAAGAGGGGAATGGCGGCGATTGTTCCGTAAACCGCGTTGAGGCGCATCACAAACACCTGTGTCTCAAGGTAAAGATATTGCAGCGCCGTGAACGCCACGCCAGCTATGACTGCGGCCTTGAAGGCATTGGAATATTTCACGTCCACGGCAGGAATATACTTGTACATAGCGGAGAATATCAAAGTGGCCACGACACCCGTGATGGCCCAGCCAAGGAAAGACTTTATCGAAGCAGTGACCCCGATCCAGTTTGGAATCAGATCCAGAACGTGCGAGTACACGATCGTTCCTGAATATAGGATCAACACCACGAACGGGGTCAGGAACAGCAGGACGAGATCGAATCCGAAACTCTTTATGAACGGCCTTTTCCTGACTCTCCACACATTGTTGAAGACGGTCTCCACGCGCATCATCATCCAGATGACGAGCCAGACGAAAGTCAAGGCGCTGACAAGTCCGAAAATGTCGTTGGTGGCCGAAGAAAGGATTTTGTCGGCGGAATTGAGCACGGTGTCGATGATTCCTTGATTGACATTGGCCGAATAGAGAACCTCCTTCAGTTTGTCCGCGAGACCGAAACCGTTGGTGACAGCGAACGCGACAGCGATGAAAGGCACGAAAGCCATAGTGCAGAAATAGCTCAGAGCCACGGTCTGGAATCCTATGGCGTGGTCCGCGAAATCCTTGAACGTCTTTGTGACGATCCTGCTCAGGTTGACAAACCGTGCCTTGGCCTTGGACAACTCCGTCACCTCGATGTCCCAGATGTCCTCACGGAAGAACTTCACCGTCCTCCGCGACCAACGCACAATGTTATTTATCAAAACCTTAAGCATTAATATTCAATTAAAACATTCCTGAGAACAGGTCCGGTTCAACATTCTGCTCCTTTGCGGCGGTGCCGCCGGCGGCCTGAGGGAGCATATTCCTGAACTCTTCCTCGCTGATGATTCTGACGCCAAGGTCTCCGGCCTTTTTCATCTTCTCCGGCCCCGGTTTGATTCCTGCTAAAAGGTATGAGGTCTTTCCGCTTACGGAAGAGCTGTTCTTGCCTCCGTTGGCCTCGATCAGCCGCTTCATCTCGTCCCTTGAGACGCTGAAGTTTCCTGAAATCACAATCGTCTTTCCGGCCAAGGCGTCTGACGCGGCGGTCTCCGCCTCCATTGAGAACCGGATTCCGGCCGCCTTTAGCCTTTCGATGTCAGCAAGATGCCTGGAATCTCGGAAATATTCGAAAACACTGTCAGCGATCACCTCGCCGACATCCTGGACCTCAAGCAACTGTTCCTTTGTGGCGGTTGCGATCGCGTCTATATTCCCGAAATGACGTGCGATCTCCTTTGCCGTGGTCTCTCCGACATAACGGATGCCAAGGGCGAACAACACGTGGTCAAACGTCACTTTCTTTGATGCCTCAAGACTGCTAAGAAAACGTGCGGCCGAGCGTTCCTTCCATCCGTCCAGCAAGAGCAACTGCCCTTTGGTCAATGAATAGAAGTCCGCAGGGGTCCTGACAAGCCCGAGGTTGTACATCTGCTCGATCGTCGCGTCTCCAGCAAGCACATTCATCGCCTTGCGGCTGAGGAAGTGAACCAGCTTGCCCTTTATCTGGGTAGGGCAGCCGTCAATGTTCGGACAGAACCACTTGGCCTCGTCATCTTCCTTGACCAACGCCGTCCCGCAGTCCGGACACACCTCCGGGAAAACCGGCCTGACAGCGTCCGACGGCCTGAGCGAGAGATCTACATCGATGATCTTAGGAATGATCTCACCGCCTTTGATGATCGTCACTGTGTCGCCGACTCTGATGTCCATCTGCGAGATAAAGTCCTGATTGTTAAGGGTTGCCCTCTTAACAACCGTACCGGCCAGCTGGACAGGAGCCAAATTGGCGACCGGAGTCACGGCTCCAGTACGACCGACCTGATAGGTGATTGAGAGCAGTTTCGTGTGCGCCTCCTCCGCCTGGAACTTGAAAGCGACCGCCCAGCGCGGCGACTTGGCGGTGTAGCCAAGCGCACTTTGGTAAGCCAACTCATTGATTTTAATCACGATTCCATCCGTGGCGTACGGCAGGAACTTCCTTTCGGTGTCCCAATAATGGATATATTCCTCAATCTCGTCTATTCCGTGGACGATCTTCCTCTTGTCGGAAACCGGCAGTCCCCACGATGCCGCCGCATTCAGCGCGTCATTATGCGTCGCGAACGAAACGCTCTGGCTTGGAATATGATAGAGCGTGCACATCAGCCCTCTCCTCGCGACCTCGGACGGGTCAAGCAGTTTCAACGAACCAGAGGCCGCGTTCCTCGGATTGGCGAAAGGCGGATCCTCATTGTCCTCGCGCTCCTTGTTCAGTCGGTCAAATGAATCGTACGGCATCAGCACCTCGCCCCTGATCTCAAACTCCTCCGGCCAGCCGGTACCTTTCAATTTTTCGGGAATATTACTGATTTTAAGAGCGTTGGCCGTCACGTCATCCCCGACCACACCGTCACCTCTGGTCAAAGCCCTGAACAGTTTCCCGTTCCGGTAGGTCAGGCAGATAGCCGTGCCATCGAACTTCAGCTCGCAGGAATATGTGAACTTCACCTCTCCGAGATCCTTTTCGGCCCGGCGCACGAAATCCTCTATCTCACCGATGTTGTACGTGTTGCCGAGGGAGAGCATCGGGTACTTGTGCGTGTACTGGGCGAATTCCTTGCGGACGGCAGGCTCGGCGTTCGTCCCCATACTTTGGTCAAGGTCGCTGCCGACCTTCTGGGTAGGGGAGTCAGGAGTGAGGAGGTCAGGATATTCCTTCTCCAGATCCTCCAGCTCGCGCATCAGGTGGTCATATTCAAAATCGCTCATCGTCGGAGCGTTGTCCACATAGTACCGCCTGCTGTTCTCCCTGAGGATGTTCCGGAGTTCCTCGACACGTATTTTGGCCTGCTCGTGATCCATATCAGCAAAGTTCTTTGTAAAGAATACAAATTTAACGAAAATTGTCGGCTTTCCGTTCAAAAGAATCAAGAAGTTGGCCGAAATTTCACCTTGAACTACTTTTTTGAAAAGTTAAAACTGTTTCTTAAATTTGTGCCCGGTTTTACGAACATACAAATTTCTAAATCATTCGTATATGAAAGATTCAATCATCATTCTGTGCGGCGGCGGCCCGGCACCGGGAATGAACACCGTCGTGTTCTCAGTCGCCAAGACTTTCCTTTCAAACGGTTACAGGGTCATCGGACTTCACGAAGGCTACACCGGACTCTTCCGTAAGGAGGCCCGCACCGAAGACATCGATTTCTTCAAGGCTGACGCTTACTTCAACAGAGGTGGTTCCTACCTCCAGATGAGCCGTTTCAAGCCGACCAACGAGGATTTCGAGCAGAATTTCAACCTTGCCCTCTTCCAGGACAACAACGTGAAGCTTCTCGTGACCGTGGGCGGTGACGACACAGCCTCCACAGCCAACAGGATCGCCAAGTTCCTTGAGGCCAAGAACTATCCGATCCACAACATCCACGTCCCTAAGACGATCGATGACGACCTTCCATTGCCTCACAACGCACCGACCTTCGGATTCAACTCCGCGAAGGACGAGGGTGCGCACATCGCCCGCACCGTTTACGAGGATGCCCGCACATCAGGCAACTGGCTTCTCATCTCAGCGATGGGACGCAGCGCAGGTCACCTTGCCCTCGGAATCGGCGAGGCCACACACTGCCCTATGACCATCATCCCAGAGATGTTCAACAACACCACGATCACCGTTGACAAGATCATCAAGCTCACCCTCTCAGCGATTATCAAGAGAAAGATTCTCGGCATCCCTTACGGAACTGTCGTTGTGGCTGAGGGTGTGTTCCACGATCTTGAGCCAGAGGACATCAAGGCCACCGGCGTTCATATGACCTATGACGAGCACGGCCACCCTGAGCTTGGCAAGATCTCCAAGGCTGTCCTCTTCAACGACATCCTTGAGAAGGAGTTCAAGAAGATCGGAATGAAGGTTAAGACCCGTCCTGTCGAGATCGGTTACGACGTTCGTTGCCAGGATCCTGTGGCCTACGACCTTTCATACTGCACCGAACTCGCTCTCGGAGTCTATGAGCTCTTCTCAAAGGGTGAGACCGGATGTATGGTCTATGTCGATGAGAACGGCAACGCACAGCCTCTTTACCTGAAGGATCTCCAGAACGAGGAAGGCAAGATTCCTCCTCGCCGCGTGGACATCGAAGGTGGAATCGCCCGCAACTACTACGGACACATCTGCCACTACATCACTCCGGCTGACTACGAGGCCGCCAAGGCTTACGTCGCAAACCCTGAGGAGTATGACTTCAAGAAGATCCTTAACTGGTAAGCGATGAATATGTGAGGTTCAGTTAGTTGATCCTCACCATCGCACAGTCGTCGGATGACACTTCGACCTCGATCCGGGTTTCCGGGTCGAGGTTTTTTATGTCAAGATAATCGATTGCTTCCTTTGGTATGCGGATGGATATAACTTCCGGTCGCTGAGCCTGTCGAAGCGACCCTCCATCCGCGAAAGAACAGACAAACAACCAAGTCTCGGAGACATCCCCACGAAGGAACGCGAAATGCCGATCCGGATCAAATCCCGGCGAGTCATAGTTGCAGTAGCAAAGGTCAAACGTCTTTCCGGATGCCACCGCCGGAACCGAAGCCGCCATATTCAAAAACCTCCTCCACTTCTCAAGCAGCTCAGCCTCTTCCGGCGTAAGTCCCTCATTTGTATGAATATATTCAATCAGCCTTCCGATTGACGAAATCCTCCACCAGTCGAATATGGTCGTCCTGCCATCCCGTCCGCTGAACCCTTCGGCATCCATTCCGCGCTCGCCGATCTCCTCCCCGAAATAAACCATATACGGAGCCGTGTTCAGGAATATTCCCGCCCCCAACGCCGCGAAAGTCCTTTGGGCGTCACGGCCGAAGAAATCCGAGGCGAAACGCTGCTCGTCGTGGTTTTCCAGAAAGTTCAGCATCCTCGGCTGCAAATCTCCTAAAAACTGCCAGTTCCAGGTCAGGCTTCTGGTCGTTCCGTGACCTTCCACTACCGCCCTTACGGAATCGTAAAGACAAGACTTGTCGTAGAGAAAATCGAATCCTACCTCATTTATGTATTTGGAATACAATCCCTTCTGATAAACCTCGGCAATGAATATCATATCCGGGAACTCGGTCTTTATCCTCCCGATCAGCCACTGGAAGAACTGCCACGGCACCATCTCAACCATATCGCAGCGGAAACCGTCCACTCCCTTGCCGCACCAATAGCGCACAATCTCGTACATCCTGTCCCAAGTCTCAGTGTGGAAATCACAGTAATTCAATCGGATGGTCTCATACCAATCATTCACGGAAGGGGAGGGCGAAAAACAGTTGCCTGAGGCCTTGGCCGGATTCTCGTAATATGTCTGCCTGTCAAAAGGCAGCCTTAACGGCTGGCCGGGATAGTAATAGAAATCGTTCTCCGGCCGCCAATGGACAGTCGGATCGTCATCGGAACCCAATGGCTTGATCTCAGGGTGAACCAGACCGACCTTGCCGTAATCCCGCGACACGTGGTTAGGAACGAAATCAATGATGACCTTGAGTCCGGCATCGTGACTTCGCTTCAACAAAACCTCGAATTCAGTCATTCTTTCAGTCGGATTGTCAGCAAGATATGGGTTCACATCATAGTAGTCGGTAATCGCATAAGGCGAACCGGCCGCACCTTTGACAATCTGGCTGTCGGATGCCGGGCACCCTTCTGCCGAGACCGTTGTGGCGTGCCGGATCACACCTGTGTACCAAACGTGGCTGACTCCCAGCGATTTGAAATACGACATCGTCTCGGAATCGAACTCCGAGAACTTTCCCTTTCCCCACAGCCTCGGGAGAACTTGATAGATGATCATTTTACCCATAACTAAAATCCGATCAAAGCCTTGCCTTTGTTTCTGTCAATGAATCCAGTGAGTCCGTCAACCTTCATTACCTTGGCGAACTTGCCGTTATATTCACAATCCAGTCTCGCAAGCGCGTCAAAATCAATCATTCCCGAGCCAGCATATTGATCGACCGAAAGGTAGCCTACTCCGAGAGAGGTGATGTTCTGGAAGAAATGCGTGCCTTGACTTGGGTCTATCCGGAATCCATCAATGCCATATTCAACAACCATCCTCGCGGCCGAGATATCTGTCCAGGCCACTGGCACTCCAAGGGTTGGAATCGACGATCCCCAACGTCCGGGACCTACCAGGAAATATGTCTCTCCCTTGGCGGCGAACCGGGCGTTGATCTCCGAAATCTCCTCCGCCATCAACGCGGTCTGCATCTTGTCGAACGATTCCGGACGGATTACCACAATGTGGGACGACTCCGTGAAATACCCGTTGCCCAAAGCGTTGTCACTGCGTATCAATTTATTGGACACAATCGCCTCGGCATCCTCTATCGTGGAAGTCTGCGAACCGATTCCGCTGGAGACTGGACGGACCTGAAGCAGCTTAAGGTCAGCTACTTTTCCCGCCGAAGACTTGACCGGATCCACAGCGAACTCGATCTCGACCTCGCTCATCAGCTCATCCCGGCATATTGACATAATCTCCGAGAGAGCCTTTGCCAGAGGAAAACGGTCGTATTGGAATATTCCATCGAAGGAAACCACCCTTGCTCCTCTGATTCCTATGCCAGGCACCATCCTGTCATCCAATGCGTTATAGGTGGACGCCACCAGTTCCGGACGGTCATATTCAGTAAGCGCGTCTGCCACCGGGATCCTCCTGAGATTAACTCCGTCGTTTTTTGAAATCTTAAAGGCCGAAGGTCGCAGATCGAGCACGAACATTTCGTTCTGCGTGTCCCGTTGCGCCAGTTTAGGATTGGACAACTGGAGAATCTTCTTGGGGTGCAGAGGGTCAACACGCAAGGTGCGGCCGCCGTCCACAACGGTCTTTCCCAGACCGAAAGCAACGTTCAGGACACCGTCGGTGGCTTTTTCGGATCCTATAGGGTAGGAGTTCAGCGAACGTCCCACACCGGACATCATCGGATAGAAATCGTGCCCGTGGACCGTTCCACAGATTGTCTGCACGATCACAGCCATCTTCTCCTCTCCAAGCAGGTTTCCGCTGGCCTGGATGTAGTTACGGCTGCCCTTGAAGAATGTCGAGGCATAGACGCTCTTGATTGCCTTGCCGAGTTCACGCAGCATCCTGTCCTTGTTTTCCACCGGAGGGCACATATAAGTTGCGTACACTCCTGCGAAAGGCTGATAGTTGCTGTCTTCCAACTTGGAACTTGAACGCACCGCCAGAGGACTGTCAACCGTGGCCAGAAAAGCCTTGAGGTTCTGAGTCAACTCTTCCGGAAGCGTGGATGCCACAAATTCAGAAAGAATCTCATCATCAGACAGTTCCGAGTCAATCACATATTGCAGGCCATTCTCAACGATGAATTTGTCGAACCAATCAGTCGTCAGCACGATGGTACGAGGGATTGACACTCGCAAGTCATCATATTTCTCTGACAATGAATATTTCTGGACAAGATGATTGAGAAAAGCCAAGCCTCTTGCCTTGCCTCCAAGCGAGCCTTCGCCGACGCGGGAGAACCAGTAATAATCCTGATAGGAATCCTTATGGAATTCCGTGATGATTCCCTGCCCGATGCTCCTGTGGTAACGTTGTATGTTGTCCAGAAGGAACTCTCTGAACTCTCCGGCATTTGTGTGATGCTCGGCCCTGAATGTCTCCGCAAGATTGAACAACCCTCTTGCATACAGCCACTTCGAGAACATATTCCTGGAAGTGTTGCTCATCAGCACGGCATCCGGAATATCGTAAATGATCTTCTCCAGCTGGGAAAGGCTGGCGGCCCTCCCGCATTCAACTCCGTTCGAATCCCTGAACACAAAGTCACCGAACCCGAACTCCTCCTTCATATAATCTCCAAGTTGAAGGAACAGTGTGCTGGAATATTTCTTCAGGAATCCCACCCCGAGCTCAGCTGCCGTTTTCGCAAGGCTTCCCTGTGAGGATTGCAGCAGGACCGGCATCAAAGGATCATATTCACGGATGATTCTCACAAGGTCGATTCCGGCGTCAAGTTTCTCAGTCTTAGGGTCATCCCCCTTATGGAAGACCATTCCGACATCAGAAATGACACCCAGAAGATTCCTCCTGTACTTCTCAAAATAAGCGATAGCCTCCTCAAGGCAAGTGGCCAGGAATATCTTCGGCCTGGATCTTTTTCGGTATTTCTTCTGGTCATCGTTCAAGGATTCAGTCAAAAACTCCCGACTTTGCGTGAGCACAATCTTGTATAGCTCAGGAAGATAGTTCGAATAGTAACGGATCGAGTCCTCGACCAGAAGGATGCCTTTGACACCGACCTCGAACACATCGTTCTCCGCGTTGGCCGCATCCTCCAGCAACTTGACAATGGCCAGAATCAGATCAGCGTTCCCATGCCAGCTGAACACAAAGTCCACACCAGGATGCGGAGACTCCAACACCCTCTGTCTTACCGCCTTGGAGTAGTGGATCAAAAGAATGAACGGGATCCCTCGCCCCTCATCCTTCAACCGCGAAGCGAACGGGAATATCTCCTTGTCCTGCTCGTTGTACATACAGATGATCATATCGATATCCTCTTCGGAACCGATAATATCCCTGGCCTGTGCCGATGAGTTTGCCCAGATGAATTTAGGAGGATTGCTCAGGTTAAGCTCACGATACTCGTTCTTGACCTGATTCTCAATGCGTCCGTCCTCCTCAAGGGCGAAAGCGTCGTAGTTGCTGCAGATCATCAGAATCTTCCGGATTCTGGACCGCATCAAGGATTCTTCGTTCATTTGCTTCCGTTTTTGCTAACGAACCGCAAATTACGAAAAATCCGCCGAATATTCTTGGAATATATGGACAAGATTTGCCTCATGAGCCACTTTTCACACCCTGCGGCGGAACTCAGCTATGGTGATTGCGGTGGCTACAGCGGCGTTGAGAGACTCCGATCCTCTCTCGTCACGAGGCCAGGATGGTATGAAAAGCCTGTCAGTCACAAATTTGCCGACCTCGGCGGAAATCCCTTTGGCCTCGTTGCCGATCACGATGACGGAAGGGGAGACCATTCCTGTAGCCAACTCTTTGGCGTACATATCCTCGCCATCCAGAAAAGTACCGTACACATTGCCACCGGCGGCAGCGACAGCACCGCAATAGCCGCAAATGTCGCAATAATGGAACTTGACCCTGAATATGGCTCCCATCGTTGACTGCACCACCTTTGGATTGAATATGTCAACAGTGTCCTTGGAGGCATAGACCGCATCTATCCCGAACCAGTCGGCCGTGCGGATGATCGTGCCTAGATTGCCGGGATCCCTGATTCCATCCAGAGCCAGAAACAATCCCTTGGACGGCACGCTATGAATATTCCCGATTTCAATGTCGGCCGGTTTTCGGACAATGGCCAAAGCCGGAGAAGGGGAGGACAGGAGACTCAGCCGTGCCATGGCCGCACTGCCGGTTTCGTCAGCCCGATAGACCTTCTCGACCTCGAAAGAAGACGCCAAAGCCTCGGCCACCATCTTCTCCCCTTCAACGATAAAAAGTCCGTTCTCGTCCCTGAACTTTTTCTGTTCAAGGGACTTGACGAACTTTATCTCATTGTGGGATACAGGTGATGGCATAGCCTAGAATCCGAGAATCTTAAGCATCGAGTCCGAACTCTGCTCCGGAGCGAAGACCCTTGTCGTGATCTGGCCGTCCTTGTCCTTGTCGATCAGGATGTGCTTAGGTGAAGGCTGGAGACAATGCTTGACTCCACCGTAACCGGAAATCGCCTCCTGATATGCCCCCGTGTGGAAGAATCCGATGTAGAGCGGATCCCTTCTGTTCTTCATCACCGGAAGGAAGATCGCGTTGGAGTGCGCCTCGGAGTTGTAGAAGTCCTTGCTGTCACAGGTAAGCCCGCCGATGAACACCCTATGATATTCCTCATTCCATTTGTTGATAGGGAAGAGGATGAACCTTTGGTGCAGTCCCCAGGTGTCAGGGAGACTCGTCATAAACGAGTTGTCGATCATATACCAGCACTCGCGGTCATTCTGCTGCTTGACATCCAGCACCTTGAATATTGTCGCGCCGCTCTCGCCGACGGTGAAGTTGCCGAACTCCGTGTAGATGTCCGGAACCTGCACACCGTGGGAGTCGCACACGGACTTGATCTGGTACACGATCTCCTCGATCATATATTTGTAGTCATAATCGACTGCCAATGAAGTCTTAATAGGAAGACCTCCTCCGATATTCAAAGAATCAAGGTCCGGACATATCTGCTTGAGGTCGCAGTAGAGGTTCAGGCAGCGCGCCAGTTCGTTCCAGTAGTAGGAGGTGTCCCTGATGCCGGTGTTGATGAAGAAGTGGAGCATCTTCAGCTTGAACTTAGGGTTCTTGCTGATGCCGTTGCGGTAGAACGGAATGATGTCCGAGTATCTGATTCCCAGGCGGGAAGTGTAGAAATCGAATGAAGGCTCCTCCTCGGATGCGATGCGGATTCCGAGCTGCGTAGGGACCTCGATCAGGTCGTCAAGGTCCTCAAGCTCGTTCTTGTTGTCCAGCACCGGGATGATGTTGTGCCACCCCTCGTTGAGCATCGTGGCGATGTTCTGGATGTACTGCGGCCTCTTGAAGCCGTTGCAGATGATTATCAGGTTCTTGTCCACGAGCTTGTCTGCCTCCAGTTTGCGGATAAGATCCAGATCGTAGGCGGAGGATGTCTCCAGATGGACATCGCTCTTGAGAGCCTGCTCTATGACAAACTTGAACTGGGAACTCTTTGTGCAGTAGCAATAGTGATGGTCGCCCTCGTAGCTGACCTTTGACATTGCGTTGCGGAACATTCTCTTGGCCCTCTGGATCTGAGATGTGATCTTCGGGAGATAGGTGAGTTTCAACGGCGTGCCATATTCCTTGATGATTCCCATCATATCGATGTCATTGACGAAAAGATTGCCGTCCTCCACTCTGAATTCGTCCTGCGGAAAATCGAAAGTCTGATCCACAAGATCGATGTACTTGTTCTTCATCCTAAAAAAACTGTAAACCTATAATGTTCGACATAAGTAATGATCCGCCGATGATGCCTCATCCGGCTTCGGCGTGCAAATATAGGTACGAAAATTAATATTTTGACCCAAATTTGAAGAAAAATCAGAAAGGGTTGCTATTTTTGTAGAATATGATGGCAAAATCCTCGTTTTTTTCTTTGATGGCCACCCTGGCCACCGCCGCCGCGCTGAGTTTCTCGTGCAGCACTACACGTGTTCTTGAGGAAGGACAGTACCGCCTGGCATCCAACAAGGTGGAAGTCATAGGCGACAGCAAGTTCAACACAAAGAAAGTCGAGTCCTACATCAAACAGAAGCCGAACTCGTACATAATCTTCGGCTGGAATCCGTTCCTGAACCTCTACAACTGGTCCGGCAGGAATCCCGACAAGGCCATCAACCGCTTCATCCGAAGTATCGGGACCGCGCCTGTGGTCTATCAGCCGTCTCAGGTCGAAGCCTCGATCGAGAACATCAACAGGCATCTTGAATATCTTGGCTACTACGGTTCGGACGTGCGGAGCGACATCGAGGTAAAAGGCCGGAAAGTTAATGTGACATATTCAATCACTCTTGGCAAACGGTTCAGGATAGGGGAGATAACCTATTCGGTGCCGGACGGAGAGTTCAAGGAGGATTTCCTTGCCGACACTTCCGCGACCACAGTGCGGTCTGGCGACTACCTCTCCGAGGACGCTTTGGAAAAGGAGACGGAGCGCTGCGCCTCCGCTATGAGACGCAAGGGCTACTTCGGCTTCACTAAGAACTACTTCTCGTTCGAAGCGGATACTCTCAACTCCCCGGACACGGCCGGCCTTCTGATGATGGTCAAGGAATATACCAGAAACCAGACTCCTGAATATGCCCGTCCGCACCGGAAGTATACCTTGGGCGAAGTCTCCATCTCCTACGACAAAGACCTGAGATTCAATGACAAGGTGCTTAGGAATATGTGCACTCTCCATCCCGGAGACCAGTACGATGAGAATGAGGTGAACACGACATATTCCAGGCTTTCCGCATTGAGGATGTTCAGCGGGGTCAATGTCTCACTTAATCCCCGTGACTCTGGAATAGTGGACTGCGACATCAACCTCACCAGATCAAGGATGCAGGGCTTCAAGGTCAATATGGAAGGCTCCACAAACTCGACCGGTCTGATCGGCATATCGCCGCAGCTGAATTATTACCATAAGAACATATTCCACGGTGCCCAGTGGCTGAATCTTGGATTCCTCGGCAATTTCCAGTTCAAGTACGATGACAGGAGCGTCAAGTCCAACGAGTTCGGTGTCTCCGCCGGTCTGAGCTTCCCGGAGTTCCTCGGTCTGCCGAATTCCATATTCAAGGGACCGTCCGTGCCACGCACCGAAATCAACGCTTCATATAACTACCAGAACCGTCCTGAATATACGAGGAATATGATCTCGACATCTTACGGTTATTCTGGATCTCTGCGTAACGGAAAGTTCTTCTATCAGTTCTACCCGATACAGGCCAAGATCGTCAGGCTGACGAATCTCGACCCGAACTTCTACACGACTCTTTCCGGCAACCCGTTTATGAGGGACGCCTACCAGAACCACTTCGATGTCGGCTCCGGTCTCGTGGCCTACTACACGACCAGCACAGCCTTGGTTCCGAAGGAGACCTATGAATATGCCCGTCTGCAACTCGATGCATCCGGCAATGTCCTGAGCCTGTTCAACAAAGCGATGAAAAGTGATGAATATGGCTCCAGGCTTATCTGGAACACTCCATATTCCCAGTACATCCGCACGGAACTGACGTTGGGCAAGACGTTTGTGTTCGGCAAGAATGGAGGGCAAGCCTTGGCGATACGCCTTCTCGGAGGTGTCGGCTACGCCTACGGCAACTCATCCACAATTCCGTTCGAGAAACAGTTCTACAGCGGCGGCGCGAACAGTATGCGTGGCTGGCAGGCCCGTTCCCTTGGCCCGGGCAACTCAAAGGCTGACACGACGTTCGTGATCCCAAGCCAGACCGGTGACGTGAAGTTGGAAGCCAATCTGGAGTACCGTTTCCCGATGTTCTGGAAGTTGTGCGGTGCCGTCTTCACGGATGTCGGCAACATCTGGACCCTGAAAGAGACCGACGGAGACGATGGCTCCCACACCCATTTCGACCTCAAGAACCTCGCCGCCAGCCTTGCCGCCGACTGGGGCATAGGCCTCCGTGTGGACCTTAACTTCCTGATTCTCCGTCTCGATATGGGTATGAAAGTCTATGACCCGTCCCTCGACACCGCCCGCTGGCGCTCCCCGTCCCAATGGCTAAAGAAAGACGGCTACACCCTCCACTTCGGTGTCGGGTATCCGTTCTAGAACATAAACATCTCTGTTTTGATGAGCAAGACACTCGCAATTCCCGAATTTTGCACGTTACCAAAATTCGGGAATTGGAGGTCTCCGCTCATTATGAAGGATCTATGTGTTTATAGTCTTCAAATGACAACACCTATCGTAACCTCAGTGCGCAGACGTTCTCGACGTGCTGTGTGTGGGGGAACATATCGACCGGCTGGACGGCGGTGATCTCGTACTTGTCGGCGAAAAGGGCCAGGTCACGGGCCTGGGAGGCCGGGTTGCAGCTCACATAGACCATACGGGCAGGGGAGGCCTCAAGGATGACCTTGGCGACATCCGGATGGATGCCGGCGCGAGGAGGATCGAGAATTATCACATCAGGCTGACCGTGCTCATTGATGAAATCACGTCTCAGGACATCCTTCATGTCACCGGCGAAGAACTCACAATTAGTGATGCCGTTACCGGCCGCGTTCACCTTCGCATCCTCAATCGCCTCGGGAACATATTCGATGCCAACCACTTTGGCGGCCTTGCCGGAGACGAACTGCGCGATCGTGCCGGTCCCTGTGTAGAGGTCATAGACGATCTCGTTGCCGGTCAACTCAGCAAAATCCCTCGCGACCGAGTAAAGCTTGTAGGCCTGCTCGGAGTTGGTCTGGTAGAACGACTTAGGACCTATGCGGAAAGTCAAGCTTTCCATTGTCTCGCGGATTGTCGGCTCACCCTTGTAGAGAATGCACTCCTGATCACCGATCGAGTCATTCAACTTATTGTTGATGATATAGTAAAGCGATGTGATCTGAGGAAACGCTTCAGCAATGGCATCCAGCATTTTCTCCCTGTCCTCACGGTTCTCGTAGAAGAAGCACATTATCACCATCAGGTCGCCCGTGTCGGTCGTGCGGATGAACATATTCCTGACATAGCCCACGTTCTGACGGATGTCAAAGAAATCCAGACCGTTTTCGACAGCATACTTCTTGATGAAAAGCCTGATGTCATTGGACGGATCCTTCTGAAGGTAGCAGTGCTTGATGTCCAGCACCTTGTCGAAGAACTTACCTACGTGGAATCCAAGTCCCATACGGTCGTTCTCCGGAACGCTCTCAATGTCCTCGTCCTTCAGCAGCCATCTTTTCGATGAGAAAGTGAATTCCAGCTTGTTACGATAGTACTGGATCTTGTCTGACGGGATTGTCGGGCGGATCTCCGGCACATTAAGATGACCGATACGTACCAACTGGTCATAAACCTGTTGACGCTTGGCCTCAAGCTGCATCGGATAGGGGAGAGGCTGCCATTTACAGCCACCGCAAACCCCGAAATGCTGACAGAACGGCTCCAGACGATCCTTTGACGGAGTCACGATCCTCTCGACAAAACCTTCGTAATAATTCTTGCTCTTTTTGGTGACACGGATGTCAACCACATCACCCGGAACAGCGAACGGCACAAACACAACGACACCGTTCCAATGCGTAAGTGCCTTGCCTTCAGCTGCACAGGCCTCGATCGTAATGTTCTCCAACAGGAGATCTACTCTTTTTCTTCCCATAAATATTCCCACTCAGCCGCAACCGGCGTTATATTAATTGTCAAACTCGTGGAACAAGGACTGGGAGATGTTGATCATAAAGTCTCCCATCGCCTCAAGCTCCGCCAACATATCAAGGTAATAGTTGATGGAGAGGAACTTGTCCGCTCCTTTCTCAATCTGGAGAATGCCCTCGTCACGAAGAGTGTCCCTCGTCTCGTTGATCTTGTCCTCGGCATTGTAGGCATTGCTGATGTCCTTAAGCTCACCATCCACAGCAAGTCTCATATTCGAGACCATCACAGCGAAAGCCTGATTGACCTTGCCGATCAGCAGGTTGACCTTGCTTATAGTCTCATCATCGAAATCAAGCTTGTGGACACGCAGGCGGGAAAGCAGACGGCTGATGTTCTCACAACTGTCGCCAAGACTCTCTAACTCGCTGATCACACGGTAGATGACCTTGACCTCTCGTGCCTCGTGATCGTTCATAGACTCTGCCGTGAGGCTGTTCAGGAACGCTGCGATCTCATATTCAAACCTGTCCGTCACCTCCTCGCACTTGACCAGTTTCTGCCGATATTCCTCAAACTTGTCCGGATCCTTTTCATTCACAGCCAGTTTTACATACTGGAAGCCATCCTGGGCAGTCACTGCGAAGTTCACAGCCTCCTTGTACGCCTGTTCGATTGAGATTGAAGGAGTTCCGAAAAGTCTGCCGCTGCCGATGAACTTCAGATGGAAGTCCCCTTTCTCAGGCGCCGGCTCCTTGATCCACTTCGTCAGCGAATCAGCGAACGGCTTGCGGAACCAGACCAGAACCAATGTCGAAATGGTGTTGAACAAGGTGTGGACACAAGCGATGCCGAATACCGCGGTCATCTGAGAATCAAGACCAAACAAAGAAACCAGTCCGAGATTGATCTTTATGAATATATTAAAGAATATCAGCACAAAGACAGCGCCGGCCACATTGAACACGGTGTGGGCGAGCGCGGCCCTTCGCGCCTGGACACCAGCTCCGCTGGCGGCGATATTGGCTCCGATAGTGGTTCCGATGTTCTCTCCGAGAACCATGGCGGCGGCCATCGGGAACGGCAGCCAACCAAGGTAGGCAAGCACCATCGTAAGTACAACCGTGACGCTGGATGACTGGAGGATGAATGTGACGACAACGCCGATAAGCATAAATATCAACACGGAACCGATTCCGTGCGAAGCCAGTCCGGCGATTGACCCGGCGATCTGAGGAACAGTGTCAATAGCTGGTATTGAGGACTTTATGTAAATCAGTCCAACGAAAACCAGTGACAATCCCAAAACTGCCTGACCAATGTTCTTGACCAGTGATTTCTTCATAAGTGTCATCACGAAACCGGCTCCAAGCAGCACAAACGCCAGAACCGTCACATCAAGCCAGAACCCGGTAGCCGCTATGATCCAAGCGGTTATGGTCGTACCGATGTTCGCGCCCATTATAACGCAGATGCCTTGTTTAAGCGATAGGGTAGCGACGCTCACAAGGCTGGCCACCAATATTGTCGTGGCGCTTGACGACTGGACGACAGCGGTGATTCCGGCGCCGGAAAGGATCTGCTTGAACGGCGTGCCTGAGGTCATCCATTTCTCGAAACGCCTGAGTCTATCGCCGCAGGATTTCTGAATTCCTGTGCTGAGCATCTCTAGTCCGAAGACGAAGAGCGCCAAAGCACCAAGAAGCGTCAGTAGTTGCAAAATCATATAGGGTAGTGTTTACAATACGTTCAACTTAACATAATCCGAATTGTATAACAGAATAGGCGAGTACCGTTACACAAGGGAAACTATTGATTCAGAATCGAATTTGGCTGGCGAGAATCCTTGTCTGAACGTAATTCCGTCACCGAGAATCTCAAATCCGGCCGTGGTTGCCATCTCGTTCAGCAATCGAACACTGGCGGCTGCCCAAGTGAACGATCCGAAGGCAAAGAATCGTCTGTTCTTGACCAATCTGTCACAGATTGCCTCCATCAACTGACGGACCGGCGGCAATATTCCGTTGTTATAGGTCGGTGAGCCAAGAATCACAGTGTCATACTTGAACACGTCACGCAAAGCGAACGAATAACTTTCCTCATTCAGATTGTGGAGCGTGAACGGAATGTTATGGTTCTTCAAGGATTCAGCCAACGCCAGAGCAGCCTTCTCGGTGTTGCCGTACATCGAGCCGTAAGCCAGGCAGACACCGTGCTCCAAAGGTTCATAACGGCTGAACTTGTCGTACAGTGAGACGATTTCAGGAATATGATTCTCCCAAACCGGGCCGTGAGTGCTGCAAATCCGGCATATCTCCAAACCGGAAAGCTTTTTGAGAGCGGCCTGAACCGGGGCGGCATATTTCCCGACGATGTTCGAGTAATACCTTGCCATCTCGTCTTTATATTCATTGAATATGTTTGACTGCGAGTCTATTACGCCTTCCGGGAAGGTTCTGAACGTGCCGAAGGCGTCACCGGAGAACAGGGTTTTCTCCTCAGGGCACCACGTCACCATCGTCTCCGGCCAGTGAACCATCGGAACCATAAAGAACTGAAGGCTTACGCTCCCGAGCGGAAGGGTCTCCCCTTCCTTTATCACCTTGATATTGTCGGTCAGACCTTGGTAACCTTCGATCATCGGCACAGCTTTGGCGTTTGTAACTATCGTACAATCAGGATATTCATCCCTAATCACGCTTTGGAGTGCGCTGTGGTCCGGCTCCATATGATTTACTACAAGATAGTCAATCTTCCTATCCCCTATCTCGGCCTTGATGTTGGCAAGAAACTCGTCCCTAAACGCCACAGCAGCTGTGTCGATCAAGGCAATTTTCTCATCCTCAACCAGATAGGAATTATAGCTGACGCCAAAAGGAAGCGGCCACTGCCGCTCGAAGAGTTTGGTCTGGCGGTCGTTCACGCCAACAAAACGGATTCTTTCAGATAGTCTCATCTTATCAAAAATATGTTCTGCCATTGCGCCTATATGTGGCATTTGGCAAGTAATAGACAAATTTACGAAACTTATTCCGCTTTTTCTTAAATTTGCGTTCGGTTAGGCTGAAAAATAGCGGCCAATCCGCATTAACACAAATGTTACCCAATTAAACATTATTGTTTTTCACATTAATTGAACGATATTTAACTAATTATGTCGGATATTTATCAAAGAACGGGACAAAGCGCTATGCTTCCCCCTCTTCCAGAGCGGATGAGACCAAAAAATCTGTCTGAATATGTCGGACAGAGGCATCTTGTGGGTGAAGGATGCATCCTTAGAAAGATGATCGAGAACGGGAATCTGTCCTCTTTCATCCTATGGGGGCCTCCGGGTGTCGGGAAAACCACTTTGGCCGGGATAATCGCCCAGACTTTGTCAAGGGACTTCTACACCCTCTCGGCGGTCAGTGCAGGAGTGAAGGATGTCCGTGATGTCATCGACAAGGCAAGAGGAGCATCCGTGTTTTCCAACGGAGCGGCGCCTATCCTGTTCATAGACGAGATACATCGCTTCAACAAGGCCCAGCAGGATGCCTTGCTTGGCGCGGTCGAGAACGGCACGATTGTCCTGATAGGAGCCACGACCGAGAACCCGTCATTCGAAGTGATCACCCCGCTTCTGTCCAGATGTCAGGTTTTTGTCCTGAAATCATTGGAAGTCAACGACCTTCAGATGCTTTTGGACAGAGCCTTGAAAAATGACGTGCTGCTGAAGGAAAAGAATATTGAAGTCAAGGAAACCGAGGCTCTGTTCCGTTACAGTGGAGGCGACGGCAGGAAACTGCTTAACGTCCTTGAGATCGTCATAGACTCCTTCGCCGGCAAGGAATCACACATAGTCATTGACAACGAGACTGTTACCGGTTGCATTCTGGAGAATCTGGCGATTTACGACAAGGATGGCGAGATGCACTACGACATCATCTCGGCGTTCATCAAATCAATCAGAGGCTCTGACCCGAACGCCGCTGTCTATTATCTGGCAAGGATGCTGAACGGCGGAGAGGATCCGTTGTTTATCGCAAGAAGACTCTGCATCTCGGCCGCCGAGGATGTCGGACTTGCCAACCCGAACGCGATGCTGCTTGCGAACTCGTGCTTCCAGATTGTCCATCAGATCGGTATGCCGGAAGCCAGAATCCCGCTTTCCGAAACCACAATCTACCTTGCAAGTTCTCCTAAAAGTAACGCTGCGTATCTTGCGATAAACAAAGCTATTGAAACAGCAAACAAAGACCAGACGGCACCCGTGCCGCTATACCTGCGAAACGCACCGACCAAACTTATGGAGGAACTTGGATATGCGGACGGTTATAAATATGCCCATGACTATCCCGGTCATTTCGCGGATCTGGAATTTATGCCGACAGGCCTTGAAGGCACAGTATTCTACGAGCCGGCGCCTAACCCTCAGGAAGACAGGCTGAAAGCCTATCTTGAAGCCTGCTGGCCAAAGTACTACACAAAAAAGTAATACAGTTTACTATTTTTTCACTAAATTTGTGTCACGTTAATATAAAAAATAATGGTAACTGAGATCCTTATTCTGCTCGCCGGGCTTGCACTGGTCGTGCTTGGCGCCGACTGGCTTGTGGACGGCTCATCAACTATCGCAAGGAAAGCCGGGTTGAGTGAATTCGTGATAGGTTTGACTATAGTCGGCATCGGGACATCGACACCGGAACTTGTAGTCAGCCTGACAGGAGCCTTGAAAGGCAACGCCGACATTGCGATAGGTAACATAGTAGGTTCTAACATATTCAACACACTTTTCATACTCGGCTTCACCGCGCTTGTAAGGCCGATCTCAATGACACGTGACAATGTCAAGACCGATATCCCGCTCAACATCATCACCACAGTTCTCCTGATCATATTCGGAATGCACTTCACGCTGTTTGGGATAGGCAACGACAACACGTTGTCAAGATTGGACGGCGTTATTTTCCTTATACTTTTCGCCGCTTATATGTACTGGTCCTTCAAGTCCGGGAAGGCTGAAGAGACCAAGGATTCAGCGGAGCCTGAAAGCGGAAAATTATGGGTGGCTATCCTGATGGTCCTGGGAGGATTGGCGGCTTTGATTTTCGGAGGCGACAAGTTCGTGGACAGCGCTACAAATATAGCCAGGATGCTGAACATCAGCGACAAGTTCATCGCGGTAACCATCCTCGCGGGCGGTACTTCGATGCCGGAACTCGTCACCTGTGTGGTGGCGGCGGCAAAGAAGAAAGGGCAGCTGGCTCTCGGGAATATCCTTGGCTCGAACATCGGCAATATCCTCATGATTCTGGGCGTTTCCGCTGTCGCCTACAAGCCGCAGCCCGGCTCCCCGTCAGGTCTGTCATTCTCAGGAATGACATTCGTCGATCTCGGAATATTGCTGCTCGGGGCCTTGCTGATCTGGGTAAGCGCGTTCACACGCAAAGGCCGGAAGCTGGACAGAGTCGAAGGGAGCATACTGCTCGCTTGCTTCGCCGGGTATATGACATGGCTGCTAATAAATCTGTAATGAATATATTAACACACAATAACGATGAAATTCAAACCAACAAATTACCAGCTTGTGAACGTCGGTTCCGGGAGAATATTCCAGGATGCCGGTTGGACATTGGCTGATCCGGAGGCTTCCGCGCCATCACTGGTAAGGGCCGTGTATGAGAATGAGAAGTTTACTCCACGTGACGACCTCAAAGGGCTTTACAGATACGCCGAATGGCTTCCGATCAACAGAACGCTGAAAAATTCACACGCTCCTGTTACCTACAGGAGCAAGGGACTCGCCGAGCTTCTCGGGATGGAGAACCTGTACATTACCCTGTCCGGCTACGTTCCAAAGCGTGGTGCCAAGATGGAGACCTGCTCTTTCAAGGAGACCGAGGCGTTCTCTGTCTGCGCAAGGCTGCCGAAAAACGACAAGCACATCCTTGTGGTGCAGTCCGCCGGCAACACGGCCAGGGCTTTCGCTCGTGTCTGCTCCGACAACGACATCCCGATCGTGATCTGCATTCCTAACGATAACATCAATGATCTCTGGTTCCTGAAGAAGCTGAAATCCTGTGTGAAGGTAATAGCGACACCAAACGGAACAGACTACTACGATGCCATTGCCCTTGGAGAGAAGCTTTGCAAGGATTCCCGTTATCTGGCCGAAGGCGGTGCGAAGAACATTGCCAGAAGGGACGGAATGGGAACTACCCTGCTAAGTGCCGTAGAGACCATCGGACGTATTCCTGACGCATATTTTCAGGCAGTCGGCAGCGGAACCGGCGCGATCGCCGCTTGGGAAAACGCATGCAGGCTTGCCAAGGACGGTCGTTTCGGCGAGAACAAGATGAGGGTTTACTGCGCTCAGAACGCTCCTTTCACCCTTATGTACGATTCCTGGAAAGCCGGATCAAGAGACCTTGTGCCGATCACTCCGGAAGAGTCCAGAAAGAGCGCCGAGGTGATCCTCGCGAAGGTTCTTTCCAACAGAAAGCCGCCGTACAGCCTTGCCGGAGGCCTGTTTGACACACTCAAGGAGTCCAACGGCGACTTCTTCAAGGTCACCAACGATGACATTGTCTATTGGATGCTCCAGTTCTTCAACAAAGAGGGCTACGACATATTCCCGGCCGCCGCTTCCGCTGTGGCAGCTTTGAGGAAAGCTCTTGACGAGGGTACAGTCAAAAAAGACGAGACAGTTATGCTGAATATCACAGGTGCCGGAATGCTTAACGCCACAAGCAAAGGCTTTGAGCTGAAGAAGCCAGATCTGATCCTCAGCACAGAGCTTTCCGCAGAGGAGGTCATCGCCAGTGTGGATCGGCTGTTTTAATTCGTGAGATATTTCGCCTCGATGGAGGCAGCAAAAAACTGAATTTCAAATTTTGCACGTTACCAAAATTTGAAATTCAGTTTTTCTGCTGCTTTAAAGGCTTTATCAAAACAGGAATGAGACACATAACAAAAATGTTTACATAAATAACTATTTTGTTTTTAGTGCTACAAGACAATCAAATATCAAACAAATCACATAATGAACACCAAACGCACCGCGTTCAGAAAATAAAAATTTCCAAATTTTGGTAACGAGCAAAATTTTGGGAATTTTCTATTTTTGAACGCCCTATCTTGAAGGAATTAATGCGCTAATTTTTGCAACAGAGTCGCTTCGACAGGCTCAGCGACCAATGAGCACACCGATGGTTGAGCTACTGTCGAACAACAGGCGGCCCAGCGCCGAAGTTATTCCTGGCGAAGCGGCTCACCAGAAACAAGACGCTCCTTAGACTCAACCGGATTGGAATAGATGCGAAGGAAGATGTCACGAAGTTCGGCACGGTTGAGACGACGCTCGACCTTATCCAACCGATGCTCAGTATATTCCGTAAACTTCTCAACATCCTCCGGAGTATAAAGCTCCGCATACTTATAACTATGATTTACAAGGTCATAAGCGATGTAGTTAGTCTTCCAAAGCTGATAGCCGGCGATGATCCTCTTGTCAACAGCGTGTCTGATGGCCTGATAACGGTCATTCTTGTCGCAATGCGAAGCCAACTCGATCTCGTCAGGAGTAATCGGCAGACCGAAGTTGAGATGCACGTCACCCTTCTGCTGGCGGATACCCATAACAATACTGTGCATATCCTCGGTGCGCGTCTTGACATATTTCTGAGTCCTGGAAATCAAGATCTCACGAGCCTTGCGGACATCGCATGGCTCATATTCATAAGAGATGCTGAGAGGAACGATGTTCAGCTCGGAAAAATTCTCTTTGAACGATTTCGTGCCGCTCATATCCAACATCTTCAGCAGGCCCTGCTCCGTAGTGTCGATTCCGTCTTTTGTGCGGCCCTGCCTCTGTGCCAACCAGATAGAAGATTTACCGGAAGTGATGGTTTGACGGATGTATTTAGACAGAATCTGCGAGGACAGATAGAGTTCCCTTGCCGAAATCCCGCGGATCACCCGGATCATCCTGTTGGAACGGAGCAGATATTCAACGGTCTTGCTCTGCTTGATGAGGTTGTCACCGACACAGATCTCCGTCATCGGGATGCCGTTTCTGAAAAGCACCTGTTGGGTGATGGCCGGATCAAGGATGATGTCCCTGTGATTGGACATCGCAAGGAATTTTCCTTTGATCTCCTTGATATAACTGATGCCGTCATAGGAGAAGTTGTGGATTGTGTTATCCATAACCCAGGACACAGCCTTGTTCATCACAATTTCCTGGAACTCATCGATATTATGCACACTCTTTAATGCGTTCCTAAGGAAAAAGATCGGCTCGTCAGGGAAAAGATATTCGGAAATAGCCAGCACAGCGGGATGATTCGCGACCTTGTTCAAGGCCTCGACCGCCTCAGCATCGTTGTAAGGACAGATGCTTTCGAATTCAGATGAATCAGCCATAATAAATCATCGTTAGTAATATTTGCAAATGTAAGCAATTTACTTAACATTCGCAAAGGCTTGTAACCATCAATCCACAAAGGACTTAAGAAGTACGGCGGAAAAGAAGCGAGCTGTCGCCGTAGCTGAGGAACCTGAAGCCGTGCCCGAGAGCATAGTCATAGATGGTCTTCCAGTCACCGCCTACAAACGCTGAAATCAGCAGAATCAGAGTGCTTTCCGGTTGGTGGAAATTTGTTATCAAAAGATCGACAAGCCTGAAACGGAAGCCCGGCACAATGATGATTCTTGTGCCAACCATAAGCTCATTCAGCCCGTTGTTCTCCAAATAAGAGATTATGGCGTCCAACGACTCTTCCAATGAATATGAATATTCACGCTCATAAGGAGCCCACTGGCCCACATCCTCCGGCTTGCCTTTCTCGATGCAGCTTACACCGACATAGTACAATGATTCCAGAGTACGTACGGAAGTCGTACCGACCGCAATCAGCTTGCCTTTATTGGCCTTTATGCGCTTGAGAAGGTCAAGAGTGACCACAAACGGCTCCCTGTGCATCGGATGATCAGCCACATCCGAACTCTTGACCGGAAGGAAAGTGCCGGCTCCGACGTGAAGGCAGACATTCTCACAGTCAATGCCCTTGGCGGCGATATTGTCCAATACAGACTGCGTGAAATGCAGTCCGGCCGTAGGAGCTGCCACGGAGCCGCGGATATGAGCATACAGGGTCTGATAGCGCTCTGTGTCAATCGATTCTGTCTCACGATTGAGATACGGAGGAATCGGGACTGTGCCGCACAGTTCCAGCACTCTGGAGAAAGGGATCCCGCCATCCCAGAAAAACTCCACAATACCGGTCTCACCATTACGCTCGACAAGGCTGGCCTTCAATCCCATCGCGGAAATAGCCTCATCACTATCCGGATTATACAAGGAAAGAACGTCATTCTTCCAGCGCTTAGCATTCCCGATCACACATTTCCAACGACAACGCTCCGTCGCGGCGAAAGCGGTGTTATATTCAGGAGGATTGACAGGCTCAAGGCAGAAGATCTCGATGTGCGCACCAGTCTCACGCTGAAAATGAAGCCTGGCTGGCACAACCTTGGTGTCATTGAATATCATAAGAGAGCCGGAAGGCAAGAGAGAGGGAATATCCTTGAATATGTACTCGCAGACATCGCCGTTCTCATAGCGCAGAAGCTTTGAGGCATCCCGCTCCGCAAGCGGATATTTCGCAATCCGCTCGTCAGGAAGTGGGTAGTTGTAATCCTCAATTTTTATAGAAGGTATCATCTCGTTGAGATTTTAAAATTCCATACAAAGTTAACCTAAGTATAAGAAATATCAAATTCTCGGAGAAGTCACATTTCTAAACATTTTAACAGTCAAAACGGGTTTACAAAACTCAAGGTGTTATTTACTTTTGTAAATATAGCCGACAAGGGTGAAACAAATTACTTTTGTGCAATAAGGGATACTAATCAACATAGGTTATTGTCTGCAATATATTGATTATCAGATTATTTATTGAATTTTAATAAAATTCACATATAGGTATTGAGTGTAAATTCGGGATCTAATCGTTAGTTTACAGTAATTCTCTATATAAATACAAGAGTATTTATATTCTTTATCAATTAATTATATTCACTCATTGAAATTTGTTTCTAATTAAGTTACGTATTATATGTATTCCATTTCACTTTTGTAACAATCATCTTTTAGTTGATTTTTACAACTAATTATGTTATTTTTGTAAACAAATCACTTTTGTAATGAACAATAGATTGCAGCGGTTTTTGGATGCCGAGAATATCACACAGTCGCAGCTTGCGGAAAGATTAGGTGTGGCCAAGGCCAGCATATCACATATTCTTGCGGGAAGGAACAAGCCGGGGTTTGATTTCATACAAAGTATGGCTCAAAACTATCCCGACCTGAATCTTGATTGGCTGATCGCAGGAAAGGGTAAAATGTACAAGAGTCAGAATTCCCCTCAAGCGCCACAACTCTCCGAGGAGCCGCGATTGTCCACCACAGGCAAGGACAGCGGCCGATTATTCGATTCTCAAGAGCCAGATTTGTTTCCAGAAGAGCCGGAAACTATTGATAATAAGCCTCAAACAGAGCAAGTCTCCCCTGCCGAATCCAAACCAGACACGCCAAGGATCACAAAGATTCTGGTTTTCTATGACAATGGAACGTTCAAGGAGATCGATTGACGGAATGTTTGAGAAGAAATCCCTTCTGTGTTCTGCTGATTTTGTCTAAATTTGTCGTCACAAACCTTGGTGTGGAAAACCAAGGCAAGTGCAGAAAAACATCAATGAATATGTACAGACAACTCATCAGGCCGATTTTGTTCAAATTCTCACCGGAAACGGCGCATAATCTCACTTTCAAAGGACTCGGACTTCTACGGCGGATTCCTTTCGCCGGAAAACTGATGAAGCTGATTTACAGCCACAAGACTCCATCGCTGTCAAGGAATGTGTTCGGGATCAATTTCCCGTCGCCCGTCGGTCTGGCCGCCGGTTTGGACAAGAACGGAGAGTTTTACAACGAGCTGTCGTGGTTCGGATTCTCGTTCATCGAGATCGGTTCCCTGACTCCGGAGGCTCAGCCGGGCAATCCCAAGCCTCGACTGTTCAGGCTCCCGCAGGACAACGCTATCATAAACAGGATGGGGATAAACAACAAAGGCATCCAGAACGCGATCAGACATATTCAAAAGGATCCGCCAAAGACGATTATCGCGGCGAGCATAGCGAAGAACAGCACCAGCGCCTCGGACGAGGACACCATCGCTGACTACAAGAAGGCGTTCTCGTATATGTACGACTTTGTGGATATGTTCACGATCAATGTCTCCTGCCCGAATGTTCACGGCCTGCAGAATCTTCAGGACGTGTCATACCTGTCGGATATTCTCGATCCGTTGCTGGATTTAAGGATATGCTACGATGCCTATAAGCCGATTCTGGTCAAGGTCTCCCCTGACATTCCGACAGAGGAACTTGACGAAATCCTGAAATACTGTATGCAATCAGGAATCGACGGAATCGTGGCCGGCAACACGACCAGATCCCGTGACGGGCTCACGACAAACAAGGATAGAATAGAGAAAATCGGCAACGGAGGGCTCTCCGGAGCTCCTTTGTACGAGAAAAGCCTCGCTATGGTCAAGCATATTCATCAGTTCACGTCCGGAAGGCTGCCGGTAGTGGGTGTCGGTGGAATAATGTCGCCGGAGCAGGCCAAGGAAATGCTGGACGCCGGAGCGAGTCTGATAGAGATCTACACCGGTTTCATCTACGAAGGACCTTCAATAGTGAAGAAGATCAACAAATACCTTGAAAACAATAGTTTGACAAAATAAAATCTGAATATGGCAAACGCATCGATCTGTACTATCGGCGACGAGATTCTGATCGGCCAGATAGTGGACACCAATTCCTCGCATATATCCCAGGCGCTTGAGGAGATTGGCGTGAAAGTCACAAGAATGACTTCATTCGGGGATGACCACGACGAGATTGTCTGCAATCTAACAAACGAACTCACTCACAACGAGATAGTCATAACTACCGGAGGTCTTGGTCCAACCAAGGACGACATCACGAAAGCGGCTTTGGCGGAGATTTCCGGAAGCAAGGGTTATGTGGTGAATGAAGGCCAGCTCAAGATGGTCCACGAGATCCTTCACGCAAGGGGACTTGATGTTCTGGACATCAACAAGGCTCAGGCGCTCGTCCCGGACACTTGCGAAGTGATTGTCAACCACCTCGGCACGGCGCCGATTATGGTGTTCCGCTTCCCTAAGGAAAGATACGGACATCAGGCCTCTCTCTATGCCCTGCCAGGCGTTCCGTTTGAGGCGGTCGGGGCGATTCCTGATGTGATCAAGGACGTTAAGGAGCACAACCCACTTACGGACATATTCCATAAGTGCGTGATGGTCTTCGGGTTGGCTGAATCCGCGCTTTCCAAGGAAATTGAGTCTTGGGAGGACAGTCTGCCGGAGGATATGCACCTTGCCTACCTGCCTAATCCTTTGACAGGAGTCCGTCTCAGGCTTTCAATTTACGGTGGAGACAAGGATGAGGAGGAAAGGCGCATTGATGAGCAGTTCGCGCGTCTCAGGCCGATTTTGGGAGACAAGATATATTCCTACAATGATGACACGCTGGAGAACGCCGTTGGAGCCTTGTTCCGTGGCTCAGGGATGACCCTCAGCGCGGCCGAGTCCTGCACCGGAGGCAAGATTTCCTCCTTGATCACCTCTGTTCCCGGGGCTTCTGAATATTACCTCGGCTCCGTCACATCCTACGCCATCCCAGTCAAGGAAAAAGTCCTTGGAGTTCCGGAGGCCACAATCAATGAATATGGAGTTGTAAGTTCCGAAGTGGCGGCGGCGATGGCTGAAGGGGCCAGAAATTTGACCGGGAGCACTTATGCTGTCTCGACCACAGGATTGGCAGGGCCCGGAGGCGATGAGCATAATCCAGTAGGCACTGTATGGATCGGAATCGCAGGCCCTAACGGGACGAAAACCGTCAAAAAGGTCTATAAGAACGACAGGAAAAGGAATATTGAGAGATTCGCCGCGGCCGCGCTCGATGAACTCAGGTTATTTATGCTCAGCGACCGCAAATAATTGAAAATAAATAGTGGTAACAAACTTGTTTACCAAGCAAACATTTTTGTTATCGCTATTATTATGGCTATTTGTAGGCTATTTGGCAGTCAAAGAGGTCACGTCATTGAACACTCTTAGGAAATTCTTGCCAGCGACCTTCTCTATCTGATCATCGGTATAGCCACGGCTTGACATCTCGTCAAAGATCACTCCGATTTTTGAGATGTTCTCAAGTCCGGCTGGAGTAACCTCGATGCCGTCGAAGTCGGTTCCGATTCCGACACTGTCTATACCCGCCACCTTAACGGCGTGGTCGATGTGATCCACCACGTCCTTATAGGAAGGTCTTGGCAAAGCGGCAAACTCATCCAGCACAGCGTTCCAAGCGGCGGCCTTTTCCGGATTCAACGGATCGTTGATCCAGTCCTGCTCGGTCCAGCTCTTGGACTCCAGTCCGGAATCCGCCAGAGTCTTGGCGAACGCATCCGAAAGGAATACCGGATAGAAATTGATTTGGATCACGCCGCCTTTGTCAGCAAGCGCGCGCAGCATCTCATCGGACATATTCCTTCTGTGGTGAGCCAAGGCACGACAGCAGGAATGTGTGGAAACAATCGGAGCACGGGAATATTCAAGAGTGTCGTAGAAAGTCTCATCTGAGGCGTGCGCGACATCGACGATCATTCCGAGGCGGTTCATTTCCGCGACCACTTCCCTGCCGAACGGACTCAATCCGTGCCAACGCTGTCCCTGCGCGGCGGAGTCCGCTATTTCATTGTCACCGTTATGGGTCAAGGTTATGTACCGTACCCCAAGCTTATGAAAAACCCTGAGCAAAGGGAGCGACTTTTGGATCGGAGCCCCGTTCTCCATACCTATGAATATGGAAATGAGTCCTTTAGCCTTATTCCTCAAAGCGTCATCCGGCGAGAATGCAAGTGAGGCGATCCCGGAATTGGCTTCAACGGCATCGTAGATCCGGCCGATCATTTCCAAAGCGTAGCGTGTGGCCGCGTCTGGCTGTAGGTCGGCGGATGTGTATAAAGCGAAGAAAGAGGCATCGACCCCGCCGGCCTTAAGCTTCGGCAGATCGACATGCCCCCTTTCATTGTCAATTCCGATGTCGCGTCCCCGCATCATCATTGTCGGGGTGTCGCAATGAGAATCCAGGACGAACATGATTACTTACGGGTTACAGTCGCATTCTGGATCTTCACGATCTTGATCACAGGATCTCCTGAGTAGCAGACACTTGCGCCTTTGCCGAGGTCGAGCGAAAGATTTTTGCCAGGAGTTACGGTAAGATCCGCACCATCCAATGACACGGTCACATCATCCACAGACATCGTGACCGCATCAATCTTTGAAGATCCTCCTTTACCAGTGACTTTCAAAGAGTTGGCTTTGCCGGAAAGGGATAGTTTGGCACTGTTGTCAGTAGCGACGGAAGCCGTTTCGCATTGACCGTTGACGGCAAGGTCAGCGGAACCCGAATTATTCACATTGAGAGTTTTCGCCGAATATTCCAGAACAACCGTCGCGCTCCCGTCCGCATTGACAGTCACATTGTCCCCGGCCTTCACATTGAAAGAAGATAGCTTTGCCTTTTTGCCTACGGAAATCACAGCAGACTCCGCGTTCACGTTAAGATTGGCTATGCTTGAATTGCCGGATAGATCCATTTTGAATTTGCCGGAATTCAGACTATTGCTTGATGAGAACGTACAGTCATCATTCAAAGTGATTGAGTTAAGTGACGAGACATAAATAGTGGCTTCAAGTACAGGTCCTTCAGAATTCTTACCCTTGAAGGATTTCTTAACTTCTTTCGGAATTGATTTATCATCAAGTCCAATATAAAGAGTGCCGCCTTTAACGTAGCATTCAAGATAACTCTCAAGGGCATCGCTTACTTTGAATTTGGCATTATAGCCATCCTTTTCAACCAAGGTGACCTTGAAGCCGTCCGACACTGAGATGGCATCAAACTCTGAATATTCATGTTCGATGGTCCTGGTCTGCGCGACGGAAACCGCAGATGTTAAAGCAATGGCGGAAATCGCCATAAATAAAGATTTGATATTCATAACCTTTATAAATTAAATTTTCCTATTCATCAATTTTTTCCATCAAGGATTCCCACTCCGCTGTCTTGTGGTCAAGCTCGCGTTTGTCCTCAAGGTAGGTTCTGGTGAGCTCCATTATGTCATCACCAGGCCCGGGATTGGAGAGAATCTTCTCGATGTCCTTCATCCTCGCCTCGACCTTGCCGATTTCTGACTCAAGGAATTCGACCCTGTGCCGAATCCTGCGGATTTCCTTGGAATCACTCCGTCTTTGTTCGAATTCCTTCTGGGCCTGCTCCTTTCTGACAGAATCAACCTCATTCTTTGCATCGGGTACCGCAGACACTTTGGGAGAGAAACGCCTCTCCAACTCCTGCAAGTTTTCTATCTTCCTCTCTTCCAGGAACTCATGGACACTTCCAAGATGCTCATTGACCTTTCCGTCACGGAACTCATACATCTTGTCAACCAAGCCTTCAAGGAAATCACGGTCGTGTGAGACCACAATCAGCGTGCCATCGTACGCCTTCAGAGCCTGTTTGAGAATATCCTTGGACTTGATGTCCATGTGGTTGGTCGGCTCGTCAAGCGCCAACACATTGTATGGCTGGAGCATAAACTTTGCCATTCCAAGCCTTGCGCGCTCGCCGCCTGACAGGACGCTGACCTTCTTGTCGATGTCCTCACCACGAAACAGGAACTGAGCCAGAATGTCACGAAGCTTGTTCCTTACATCTCCGACCGCTATGTTGTCAAGGGTCTCCCACACGGTAAGATTACGGTCAAGGATGTCCTCCTGATTCTGAGCGTAATACCCGATGGAGACATTGTAGCCGGTCTTGGCCTCACCGCTGATAGGCTGCAACTCCCCCATTATCACACGCATAAGGGTAGTCTTACCCTCACCGTTGCGTCCGATCAAGGCGACCTTCTCTCCCCTTCTGACCTCTATCTCAGCGTTCCTGAAGACGACCTTCTCCGGATAGCCGACTGTCAGATCCTTGCCTTTGAAGACAATGTCTCCGGAACGCGGAGCCGGCGGGAACTTAACCGTCAGCGTGACGTTGTCAGTCTCGTCAATCTCCACTCTGTCAAGTTTTTCGAGCTGCTTGATACGGGACTGTACCTGATTTGACTTCGTAGGCTTGTAGCGGAAACGGTTGATGAAATCCTCCGTCTTCTCTATCATCTTCTGCTGGTTCTCATAGGCCGCCATCTGCTGCGCGAGCCTTTCCTTGCGTAATTCAACGTATTTGCTGTACGGAACCTTGTAGTCATGAATATGACCGAGCATGATCTCGACCGTACGATTTGTCACGGTGTCAAGGAACCGCCTGTCATGCGAAACGAGGAGCAACGATCCCCGATGACTTTTAAGATAATCCTCCAGCCATTCGATTGATTCTATGTCAAGATGGTTCGTAGGCTCGTCCAGAAGCAGGACATCCGGCTCGGACAGCAGGATCTTCGCCAGCTCTATGCGCATATTCCACCCTTGGCTGAACGTCTCGGTCTTTCGCCCGAAATCCTCATCCTTAAAGCCAAGGCCTAAAAGCGTCTTCTGGGCAAGAACCTCCGGAGGCTCCGACTGACTCATAGCCATAGCGTCTGTCAAGTCATTCAATCGGTTGATCAAAGAAAGGTATTCATCTGACTCATAGTCAGTTCTCTCAGCCAGTTGGGCGTTCACGCTGTCAAGTTCGGCTTGAATCTCTGTGATGTGGTCAAAAGCGGTCAATGTCTCCTCCATCACGGTTCTCCCCTTGTGGTGTTCCATGATCTGAGGCAGGTAGCCGATACGCAGATCGTTCGGCTTGTCGATGCTTCCGGATGTCGGAGACTGAAGCCCGCAGATCAGTTTCATGATCGTGGACTTCCCCGCTCCGTTTTTGCCGACAAGACCGATCTTGTCCTTCTCACTGATGTGGAAATCTATACTGTCCAAAAGTGTGTAGCCACCGTAGGCAACAGTCAATCCATTAATTGAAATCATTTACGCCTCCTCCTTAATCTCTTCAAGCGCATCTTCCGGCCGTGCCGGTTTACAGCACATCACGCAAACCTCGTACAAAATCAGCAAAGGAGCGGCGGCGATCAACATCGACATCGGATCCGCGGGTGTTATGATGGCAGCGATGCATAGTATAACCACTATCGCATGCCTGCGATATTTAATCAGAGTGTTTCTGGTGACAATCCCGAGTTTAGACAAGATCACGACAACGATAGGAAATTCAAACACAATGCCGAACGCCAGCACAGTTGAAGTGAACATCGAGATGTACGAAGTCAGCGAGATCGTGTTCATCACATCATCGCTGATCTTGTAGCCCATGAAAAAGTTAAGCGAGATCGGAACGATAAGATAATAACCGATTACAAGTCCAAGATAGAACAGGAACGATGCGGAAAGGAATGCCCCTCTTACCGCACGCTTTTCATTCCTGTAAAGAGCTGGGGCTATGAATTTCCAGATCTCGAAACAGACATACGGGAAAGACAGGATGAAGCCCAACTCAAACGCGACCTGAAGATGCACGAAGAACTGGGCGGATATGTCCAGATTCACCAGCGACATCTGCATATTCCCCATTCTCAGCCATTTATAGATGAAGAAGTCGCTTTTTGTCGGAGCCAGGATGATGTCGTCAAAGACCAACGACTTGAAGCAAAAGACCACGACACTGACAAGCGTAATGACAAGTACTGAGCGGAACAATGTTCCCCTCAGCACCTCCAGATGGTCCCAGAAGGACATCTCAGCTTCTCCAGCCGCCATTATTTCTTCTCGATCTTCTCGATTTTGTCCGGAGTCTTGGCTGTGGAATTGAGATCCTTGTCAATGTCACTGATCTGGCTCTCAACCTCGTTCATGCCGTCCTTGAAGCTCTTGACACCTTTTCCAAGGCCTTTCATGAGCTCAGGAATCTTCTTTCCACCGAAAAGGAGAATGATGACAAGGGCGATAATCACCACCTGCCACGGGCCAACAACACCCAAAGGAACAATAAAAAACATAGTCTAAACTATTTAAGTGTTAAAATAATCTTTACAAATATCATCTGTCATTGATATGAGCCTCTATCGCTTCCACAAGCTTCTCCGGACAACGTGTCGGCCGACCGGTAGCCTTGTTGAGAAAGCCAAGGGTCACCTGGCCTTCAACGCAAAGCGTGCCGTCCTGATTGTAAACCGCCTGCCTTACACGGAGTTTCGCCATAGGCACCTCATCGATCATTGCGACAGCCCTGACCACATCTCCCATCTTAGCCGGGAACCTGTAACGGCATTCCACTGTGACTATCGGAATGGTCACACCGTCCTCCTCACATTTCTCTATCGGGTAACCGCACTCGACCATCAGGTTGTTCCTCGCACACTCGAAGTACCGGATGTAATTCGAGTGATGGACGATGCCCATCTGGTCAGTTTCGTAGTATCTGACAGGAAAAGATGTCTCAGAATATACCATAACAAAATTGTTAGTACCTAAAACAAAAATGTTTTACTATTTGTTTCTCAAAGCGGCAAGAGCCTTTTCGTAACTTTCGATCTTGGAAAGGCTGTCAGCCTCCTTCTTGCGCTCCAAAGCGACAACCTTCTCCGGAGCGTGAGCCACAAAGCTCTCGTTGGACAGCTTTTTCCTCACTGACTCAAGGAATCCACGCTGATGCTCAAGCTCGGTCTCGATCTTTTTGATCTCCTCCTCGACATCCACAAGTCCCTCAAGCGGAACGAAGAGTTCAACCGTGCGGACAAGCAGCGAGACTCCGGCGGCGTCACCGAAATCAGCCACACTCTCGACCGAGGAAATGTTGGCAAGCTTGGTGACCACAGGGAGCATATTCATAGGGAAATCTCCCTTCACCTTCAAGGCAAGGCTTTCCTTAGGAGAGATGTTCTTCTGCTGACGGATTCCGCGGATCCCGTTCACCGCCTCCTGGGCTATGCCGAATTCCTCGATGATCTTTTCATCGACAACTCCAGCCTTAGGAGTAGGCTGGTACATAATGGTCTCCCCTTCCTTGCGCTCCGCCATAGACTGCCAAAGCTCTTCCGTGATGAAAGGCATCACAGGATGAATCATCTTCAGCAATTTCTCAAAGAATATGATTGTGGCGTCATACGTCGCCTTGTCGATGCTCTCACCATAAGCTGGCTTCACGGCCTCAAGGTACCAGGCGCAATATTCATCCCAGAAGAGTTTGTAGATGCTCATAAGGGCATCTGAGATCCTGAACTTGGAATAATGGTCTTCGACCGCGGTAATGGTCTGGCCAAGTTTATTCTCAAACCAACTTACAGCCAATTTGTTGACCTCACTCTGCTGAAGCTTTTCATCAATCGTCCAACCTTGAACGAGACGGAAAGAATTCCAAATCTTATTGCAGAAATTCCTGCCCTGCTCGACCTGTGACTCATCATAGAATATGTCGTTGCCGGCTGACGAGCAAAGCAGCATACCGATCCTCACGGCATCGGCTCCGTACTTGGCGATGAGGTCAAGCGGGTCTGGAGAGTTGCCAAGAGTCTTGGACATCTTCCTGCCGAGCTTGTCGCGGACAATTCCCGTGAAATAAACGTTGCTGAACGGAATGTCGTTCATGAACTCGTCACCTGCCATAATCATTCTGGCTACCCAGAAGAAGATGATGTCAGGACCTGTAACCAGGTCATTTGTAGGATAATAGTAAGCAAGATCCTTGTTTGGCTGATGGTCAGGATGTCCAGGCTTCTGAGGGTCGAACACTGAAATAGGCCAGAGCCAGCTTGAGAACCAGGTGTCGAGCACATCGTCATCCTGCCTGAGATCAGCGGCTGTCAAAGCCGGATTGATCTTCTGGGCCGCGGCGAGAGCCTTCTCCGGAGTCTCTTCCACAACTATCTGCCCGTCTGGAAGATAGTAAGCCGGGATTCTCTGTCCCCACCAAAGCTGACGGGAAATGCACCAGTCATGGGCGTTCTCCATCCAGTGACGGTACGTGTTACGGTACTTGTCCGGAATAAGTTTGATCTTGCCGGATTCGACGCTCTCAAGAGCCTTTGCGGCAAGGTCTTCCATCTTGAGGAACCACTGCGCCGAGAGCTTCGGCTCGATGACCGCGTTGGTCCTTTCCGAATATCCCACCGGAGATGTATATTCCTCCACCTTGACAAGGTTGCCGGACTCCTCCAACATCTTGACAATCTTCTTTCTGGCCTCGAAACGATCCTCGCCCACCAGAATCTGAGCCTTCTCGTTCAGGCGGCCGTGGTCATCGATGATGTCAATAACCGGCAGATTGTGGCGAAGTCCGATCTCATAGTCATGAGCGTCGTGAGCCGGGGTGACCTTCAGGCATCCAGTTCCGAAATCCATCTCCACATAACTGTCCTCGATGACAGGGATCTCCCTGTTGATCAACGGGATGAGCACCTTCTTGCCTTTCAGCCAATGATGTCTCTCATCGGCCGGATTGACACAGATGGCGGCATCGGCCATAATCGTCTCAGGACGGGTCGTGGCGATCACGAGATACTTGTCCGTAGGATTGCCGTTGCCATCGGAGATATAATATTTAAGGTGATAGAAATGGCTCTTGGTGTCCCTGTGGATGACCTCGTCGTCACTGATGGCGGTCAATGCCACTGGATCCCAGTTGACCATACGCACACCTCTATATATCATACCTTTCTTATAGAAATAGCAGAATGTGGCGATCACGGCGTCGGAAAGCTCAGGCTCCATCGTGAACCTTGTGCGGTCCCAGTCACAGGAAGCGCCAAGCTTGCGGAGCTGCTTGAGAATGATTCCCCCGTGCTCCTCCTTCCACTCCCAGGCATATTTCATAAACTCCTCACGGGTAAGGTCTTCCTTGGATATTCCCATACCCTTGAGCTTGGCCACAACCTTGCTTTCCGTTGCGATCGATGCATGGTCCGTACCAGGTACCCAGCAGGCATTCTTGCCGTCCATTCTGGCCTTGCGGATCAACACATCGTTAAGCGTGTTGTTCAGCACGTGACCCATATGCAGGATTCCCGTCACGTTAGGAGGCGGGATTACTATCGTATAAGGCTCTTTCTCATTCGGCTCAGAGTGGAAGCACTTGTGCTCGGTCCACCAGGCGTACCATTTGTCTTCTACTTCCGCCGGATTGTACTTTGCGGAAAGTTCTTTTTTCTCGCTCATATTACTGCTTATAATATACAAAGTTTACAAATATAGCACATTTTTCACTAAATTTGCTTCAAAAATACACACATACTATGGAAGAAAAGAAAGAAATCAGTCTGGAAATCCGTCCGGAAGTAGCAAAGGGCACATATTCAAACCTTGCGATCATCACCCATTCGCACAGCGAGTTCATCATCGACTTCGCGACAATCCTTCCCGGCCTGCCTAAGCCGGACATCAGCAACCGCATCGTGATGACTCCAGAGCACGCCAAAAGGCTTCTCAACGCTCTGATGGACAATGTCACAAAGTACGAATCACAGTTCGGACTCATCAACCTTGGCGGCGGACAGGCTCAGCAGGGTGGCACGTTCAATCTCGGAGACCTTCCTCAGTTCGGTCCTAACGGAGCCAAATCATAACTTGAAATGACAGATTTCAAGAATATCAAAGCGTTCACGTTCGACATCGACGGCGTGATGACTGACGGTGGCATCCTCGCCGATCTGGAAGGCCAGCTTTACAGGACTTTCGACGCTAAGGACGGATTCGCTGTCAGAATGGCGTGCCTTAACGGATTCCCGGTCGGTGTGATCACCGGCGGCCGGTCACAAAGTATACGGGCCAGGTTCAGCAGCAACGGAATCAATCCCGAGGACATCTATCTGGGCTCCAGAAACAAGATTGAGGACTTCGAGGATTTCTGCAGGAGGCATAACCTAAAGCCCGAAGAGGTAATGTATTTCGGAGACGACATCCCTGACATAGAGGTCATCCGGGCAGCCGGAATTGGAGTCTGCCCCAACGATGCAGTCGAGGAGGTCAAGGAAGCTGCGGACATCATATCCGACCGTCCGGGCGGAAAGGCCTGCGTGCGCGAGTATATGGAGAAGGCGATGAAAGCCCAGGGACGCTGGGTCTTCGACGCGATCGCCTACAAGAAAAAATTCTAAAGGTTTTCTGAATATGGACACTCACGGAAAGAGGATCATCCTGGCTTCAAACTCACCTCGCCGCCGCGAGCTGCTCGCCGGCCTTGACATCAAGTTCACAGTTGACACGGGCACATCGTTCGTGGAGCAATACTCTCCTGACACTCCGCACGTTAAAGTGCCGGAATTGATGTCGGAAGGTAAGTCATCAGGCTTTCACAGAAAGCTTGAGGCGGATGAGATTCTCGTCACCTCCGACACTATGGTACTGTGTGGAACAGAGATCCTCGGCAAGCCCCACGACAGGGCGGACGCCGTAAGGATGCTCAAGCTGCTTTCCGGACGTGAGCATCAGGTCATCACAGCCGTGACAATCCGTGACTGTCATAGGACAAAGACCTTCTCCGTCACTTCCGATGTCTATTTCAAGAATCTGTCAGACAGCGAGATAGACTACTACATCGACAACTTCAAACCTTTCGACAAGGCCGGGGCCTACGGAATCCAGGAATGGATCGGCTACGTTGGCATCACCAGATTGGACGGCTCGTTCTACAACGTGATGGGCTTCCCTACCCAGAGATTCTACGAGGAACTCCAAGACTTCTTGAATGGAAGATGAAAGCGTTTTTTCAAAGAATCGGCGGCGCGTACGGAGGAATATTCATTATATTCCTCTTATTCATTGCATGCGGGTGCAATCCGGAGGCTTTCGTGAAACCGATTAACCCTTCATCGCGCCATTTTACTGTCCGCGAAGACGGTGACACCATAAAGGTACGGTTCGGAACCGATGACTGGAGCGTGGCGTCCGTTATCCTGGACGGAAAAACCATCGAATGGATCGGAGGTTCATCCGCCTTGGAGAGTATCGATGGGAAAAGGAAAATCACAAGCGACGGATTCATTATGTATTACAAAAAATCCGGCGGGCGTGAGCTTGAACTTTTTTTCCTGCCGAACTTTTCAGACAGCGAAATGAACATTAGCGTGGAAGTCTCGAACTCCTTCGAGTGTGACACATTGACATTCAAGCAATCACGCTGTTCGGGTTATGAGTTTGAAAGCATTATCTGGGGAGATGTGAAAAGGCTCCTTCCTGAATATGAGAAAGGATGGGGTCCGCTCTCTTTCAAGAACGACGGGACGGACACATTGCGAATTTCACGACGAGTTTTCTTCGGTGCCTCCAGACAGGTCTCTTTCTCAGATGAGAATGGCTTGGCGCGGCATCGGAAAGACCTTATGGTACAGGTTCCCGACGGGGCTCTTGATAATGAAAGTTTAAGTTTCAATGACCATTGCAGTGTCCTGTACAGTTATGATACGATTGAATATCCACTCAAAGACGAAACGGAAGTCGTCATGAGGTTTCCGCCTACCGGAAAGTTTTCATGGTACTACAATATGCTGTGGTATATCGACACCTACTCTGCCGATTATTCAATGTCACTCCGCAACATCGCCACCGGACGTATCATTCAGGTAAAGGGGATTCTCACCAGCAAGTCACCTAACGGACACTTTACTTTCTATTATGAAAAACGATGAGCGATAGAATATTCATAAAGACTGTTTTGGGGATGTTCCTCGCCACGGCGCTTGCTCTGCCGGCCGCCGGGCATACGAAAGCGGATTCATCGAAGGTCACACATAGGATAGGTATCAATGTTCGACCTTCGTACATACTGCCCTCCCACAAATTCTTCAGAGGCGAAAACGCACTTGGCAAGCGCCTGGACAAAAGCGGATCCGCACACCTGCAATATTCATTCGCCTTTCCCGCGGACAGCCGCTTAGGCAAGATATACCCGACAGCCTACCAAGGAATTGGTTTGGCATGGAACACATTCTTCGACCAGGACGAGATTGGATCGCCTGCCGCTGTTTATGCATTCCAAGGCGCAAGGCTGGCGCAGCTTTCCCAAAAGTTGTCTTTCGACTATGAATGGAATTTCGGTCTTTCATTCGGCTGGCATCCTTACGACCCATACGGGGACTTGAACCCGAATTTCACAAACGACAAAAATCTGGTGGTCGGATCAAGACTCAACGCATACATCAATGTCGGCTTCTTGCTGACATGGCAACCCGCTCCGCAATGGTTGATCTCGGCAGGAATCGACATGACACATTTCTCAAACGGCAACACGAGCTATCCTAACGCAGGTGTGAACACCATAGGTGGAAGAATCGGGGCGGCAAGGCTGTTCGGGGCGACCCAAATCCGCAAAATCCCCACGGGCGGAACCATTTTTGAATATGACAGTGACGCCTCCGGGCTGAAAAGGATCGCGCAAAGGATGACTTACGATGTGGTTCTCTACGGCGCCGGAAGAGCCAAAGGGCTCATCTGGAACGATGTGCCACACATCTCAGAGGGCAAATTCGGAATCATCGGCTTGAACATAAACCCTTTGTACAGAGTGAACAAATTTTTCAGGACAGGCCTGTCCATCGACATCCAATACGATGAAAGCGCTAATGTCAGTGAGCATGTAGCCGGTGTAGGAGACGATGGCAACATAAAATTCTATCGTCCACCTCTTGCGGAGCAGTTGGGAGCCGGACTTTCCCTAAGAGCCGAATTTGTCATGCCGATTTTCTCCATCAACATAGGCTTTGGACGCAACGTCATCTATAAAGGCAAAGAGTTGAAAGGATTCTATCAGACTTTGGCGCTGAAATCCGACATATACAAAGACCTTTTCATCCACATAGGCTACAAACTGCACGACTTTCACGATCCAAACAATCTGATGCTGGGACTGGGATGGCGTTTCGGGAACGGCAGACAACACTAAAATCTTTGGAGATATGATACCAGACTGGGCAAAAGAGTTGAATTGTTCGATAACCGTCTGCGACAAGGACGGAGTCATCGTCTATCAGAATGACCGTGCGGTCGAACAGTATAGGAAACGCGGCGATCTCATCGGCAGGAATCTGTTCGACTGCCACAATGAAAAATCCGCCGCCATCATCCGTAATCTCCTGGCGACAGGTGGAACGAACTCGTACACAATCGAAAAGAACGGGGTGCACAAGATGATATTCCAAAGCGCATGGAAAGAGAACGGATTTGTCGCCGGACTATGTGAGATCTCGATGATCATCCCTGCCGAACTTCCGCATCACATCAGAGGGTAAGACAACGGCGGCCCACACTACGAGCCGCCGTAGGAAAGCGATCTACGCTTTTGCGAAATTGTAAGCGATCTCAAATTCAGTTGTGGCCTTCCAGACAAGGTCAAGGTCAGACGGCTTCTGAAGTCCGATCTGATCCATTATCTTCTTAATGGTCTGAAGGGTCTTGATGTCCTCTGGATCATGAGACTGCGCGAGTTGCTCAAGCACAGCGTCAAGGGTCGGAAGAACCGGAAGAAGAGCGTCAATCACAGGAGCGCAAAGTTCCTTGTCAACATAGATTTTCAGGTTCTGGCCGTTAACTGTATATTTATATTCAATGCCTCTGGTAAGCACTTTCTGAAGTTCCGTGTTCAATGCATCGACATCAACACCGAGCGCTTTGAGTGTGGCAAGGATTTCAATGACTGAGGACATGTCGATTCCATCAATGTCAGTTCTGGTCTCCTCCGCGTCAGCGGCGTCAATGATGGCACTCACATTCGGCACGATGAACAACGCGTTGTCCATAGCGTACCAGAACACCAGATTAGCCTTAGGAGAGGTCTCCCAATCCGTGTGATGGGCGGAAAATGTGACATTGCCGTCCGCGTCAGGCTTGATCATCTTGGCCAATTGCTTCAAAGTAGCCATAGGATCGTCACCAAGATCCGGTTCTGCCCAATATCGTGCGGTGATGTTGCCGGTCTCGTCAAAAGTCACCTGATCCATTAACTCAGCCGCAAAAAGGCAACCGAATATATTAGCGTAGACAGAGGCTTTGGCTACCGCCGGAGCTGCCGCGCCTGCGGCCTTCCATGTCACCTGCACCGGTCCGCCGACAGGAGTACCGGTCTGATCCACCTTACATTTGCGGGTGACATTCCAACTTCCCGTCAAAGAAGCCGCATAGGAACCTTGAACCTGAGTGGTGACTGCCATACTGATTGTTCCATCAAGTTTCACCGTTCCTTCCGCTCTGAACGCATAGCATGGATTGTCATCTGTGCTTCGTAAGGTGGCGGCGACTGATGGAGGAGTCGATACTATCGTCGATCCTTGAAACGAGAAAGAGTCATCGGATTTCTTGCGAAGATCCACTTTCATTTTCACTTCTGAATAACCAGGCACGATTCCGGTCAAAGTAAGTGTTCCGGCATCCTTGCTGTCAGCAACCAACAGCACTTCGCCATAAGAACATGTGACATCATTGACAGTTACCGCGGCATTACCGCTTTCCACCGAGATTTGTTCGACAGGAATCTGTCTCCAAGCGTCGTCAGCATTGTCCTTCTGACAAGCTGTAGTGGCAAGAATGGACGCTACCAGCGCCATCAAGCCAAAGAATTTAGTTTTCATAATTATAAAGTTATACTCACTTTTCCTCTTCCTTAGGTAAAACTATGGTTCTGAAGCGCTTCTGACGGCGTTCCCAACGCTCGCGGGCAAACTGCTGCATATCAGTGGCCTGGTCGTTCTCGTCGATGATCTCCAGACCGAGAATCGTCTCGATGATGTCCTCAAGGGTGATGATGCCCTGGAAACAGCCATATTCATCAATAATCAGGCCGATCTGCTCGTGCTTTTTGAGCAGTTCCTCCCAGATGTGGCCGCAGGAGTCCTCCTCTGTGAAGAAAGAGATCGGGCGTTTCAGTTCCACAAGACGTTTGTCGAACTCATCGTCAGCAAGCCCCTCAAGCGCATCACTCAGAAGGATATATCCGGTGATATATTCAGGAGAGTCCCCATAGACCGGAATCCTTGAGAAATGGAGGTAGGTCTCGTTCTTGTAGAAATTCTTCAGGGACATGTTCTCCTGCGCCGTCATCGCAACGATCCTTGGGGTCATCACGTCGCAGGCCTTGACGTTGTCAAGTTTCATAATGTTCTGGATGACCTTGTTCTCGTCGGAGTCGATCACTCCTTCCTCAGCACCGATATTGGCCATCGCTGTCACCTCTTCCCTGCTGACTGTCGCCTCGTCCTCGTCCTTGGTCATCAGATTGGTGATCAACCGGACCATTATCACAAGCGGCCACATAAGAACCGACAGGAACGAGATGACCGATGTCACAAAACCCATAAGATTCTTCCAATATGATGTTCCGATGGTCTTAGGGACAATCTCGGAGAACACCAAAACCAGCAAGGTTGTCAGCGCTGAGATGATACCGAACCAAGTGCTTCCGAACAAGATGGTAGCCTGCCGTCCAACCGCAGCCGCACCCAACGTGTTTGCGATTGTATTCAAGGACAGAATAGCCGCCAAAGGCCTGTCAGGATCCGATTTGAACTTAAGGAACTTCTCCGCAGGCCTGTACCCTTGCTCCTTCCTCATCGTGATGTAAGAGATCGGTGTCGACATCAACACCGACTCCAGAAGCGAACAAAGGAACGACACACCAAGCGTCCCCAGCATATAAACTATAAGCAGAGCCATATAGGTTTTCAGTTAATTCTTACAAATATAGCATAAATTTCCTCTTTCTGCCTAAATTACCTATGTTTACACGCAAAAAATCCCTTCCATACAAATTGAAAGATTCTCAAAAGACTGGGCACATACTTAACAGCAGCCGCATACGCAAACAAGAGACTTATCATATACGCGCAAGATTGCGCGCAAGATAGAACCTTTTGCGCACAATCTTGCGCGTATGAAACTATTTTCTCTCGAATGTAATAGTACTTGTGTTAATTGCCAAAGCTTAATGTCGTGCGACATCTGACAGGAACAACCTTCCCTCGATTTTTTCCTGGTGCCCAGTTTGGTGAAAACCTTACTATGTTCATAATTTTGTCATTAGTTTTCTTCCCGGCACCTTTGACAACAACATTTCTCACTCCTCCATAGACATTGACTGTGAACTCAATAATCACATTCCCTGAAACGTTCGACCCCTCCATCATATCTTCAACCCACTGCGCAAATTTCGTTATCGTACCACCTTTAAACGTGGGTTTGACTTGAACACCCTCATAAGACAGGATCGAAGGTGTTGATAAGATAGTTTTCTCATTATCAGGTTTTGATTGAGAGGTATTGTACCCATTTTCCTTGGCACCGCCCGCGATGGTGTACACAATCCTCAAAAGTGTATAGGCCATGTTCAGTCTTGGAGACGGAGCGAAGTTCTGGCTTTACACGAAGCCGACGGACATGCGCAAGAACTTCAACATGCTGAGCGGGATAGTGAACAACGACATGCGTCAGAACCTATACAGCGGGGATGTCTTCGTGTTCGTAAACGCTTCCAACAACATGATGAAGCTGCTGCGCCACGAGCCGGGCGGACTTGTGATCTATAACAAACGCCTTGACCACGGAAGGATGCATCTGGTAGAGCGGATTCAGGAGGGTGACCCGACGATAACACCCTTTGAGTGGCGCCGTCTTGTGGACACCATTCAGGGAATAGTCGATGATCCAAGACACCGGCTGCAACGTCTGAAGGTTCTTCGGGACATCCAGATGGAAGCATCCTTGAAGGAAGCAAAAAACATCTGAAAACCAGCAAAACAAGTTGAGGGGGAAACGGCTTCAGACTTGCGTATGTGGCCGTTTTTTCGTACCTTTACATATAGAAGGAACGGGTTAAGAAATGACTGCCGAAGAACAGAAAAAGATGCAGGAATTTGAGGCCGAGAGCGCGGCTCTCAAAGAGAGGTTGCTTGTCGCACAGCGCACCCTTGCCAAGTACGCGCAGATGCTCTTCGGCCAGAAGACGGAAAGGTGCCGCCTTCCCGAAAAGCCCGAGGAGCTCACCGGCAGCCTCTTTGAACAGGAAATGGATCCGGCCGAGCAGGCCCGCCTGGACAGGGAGGCGGAAAAGGCTCTTGCGGAGCAGGACAAACTCATTCATGTTGAGGCCCACGACCGCAAGGTCCGCAAGGCCATCGACACCAGCCGCCTGGAAGTGAAGGAGGAGCACATCTATCCTGACCTGGACAACAAGGAGGACTATACGGAGATGGCTCCCGAAGTCACCGACAGCCGTTACAAGATAGACGACAATATGGTGGAGAACAGCATCAGGCCTCTGGCCGTCGGGCGTCAGCAAAAATCTCCGTGCAAAGGTTCACCCATATTATACTGAGTATCGCCCACTCCAGACGCTCTGCCTCCAGATTCTCAGAATGGAAGAGGTTAAATATGGTGAAAGCAGCGACGAAATCTGCGGAATCCTCTTTGATGGAGCGTGGCTTTGGGAAGAATATGTCAACACCATCTTGAGTAATCATGGTTTCAAGCACCCCGAGAATAAGTTGCATAAGGGCGGAATTTACCTGTTCGACGACCATAGTGGCATTCGCTATCCTGACTTTTACAAGGATGATATGGTGCTTGATGCCAAATATAAGCGGCTTGGCAGTTATGACAAGGTCTCAAAGTTGGATCGTAATGATGTCCATCAGGTCATGGCATATATGACGACACTTAAAGTGAATCGAGGTGGCTTCGTCGCACCATTAGAGCAGAAACAGTCGAAAGTGCCAACCTCTCGCCTTCAAGGGAGTATGGCTACCCTATCAATTTTCGGCATCGAAATATGCAAGTCTGCCACTTCCTATGCGGAATTCTGCGAGAAGATGGGTGAAATGGAGGATAGATTTGTGGAATCTTTGAAATAGTTCTGAGAGGATAAATGATAATTTAGAGGCAATGGCAAAACAGCTCTACGACTATTGGTTTGTG
>ERZ1023826.8-NODE-8-length-120806-cov-23.892224_pt1 | contig 120806 bp, 105 predicted proteins | sample MGYA00380380_ERZ1023826 | MGnify/ENA primary metagenome ERZ1023826 (study PRJEB33179, sample SAMN07449068) | human gut metagenome | biome: Human-gut; feature: Human associated habitat; material: Faeces | host: Homo sapiens | place: India:Kasaragod | collected... | reverse complement strand
TATATTATTGCTTAATCCAAATGAATATTATAAATTTAGGAATTCTTGCTCACATTGATGCAGGAAAAACTTCCGTAACCGAGAATCTGCTGTTTGCCAGTGGAGCAACGGAAAAGTGCGGCCGTGTGGATAATGGTGACACCATAACGGACTCTATGGATATAGAGAAACGTAGAGGAATTACTGTCCGGGCTTCTACGACATCTATTATCTGGAATGGAGTGAAATGCAATATCATTGACACTCCGGGACACATGGATTTTATTGCGGAAGTGGAGCGGACATTCAAAATGCTTGATGGAGCAGTCCTCATCTTATCCGCAAAGGAAGGCATACAAGCGCAGACAAAGTTGCTGTTCAGTACTTTACAAAAGCTGCAAATCCCGACAATTATATTTATCAATAAGATTGACCGTGCCGGTGTGAATTTGGAGCGTTTGTATATGGATATAAAAACAAATCTGTCGCAAGATGTCCTGTTTATGCAAACTGTTGTCGATGGATCGGTTTATCCGGTTTGCTCCCAAACATATATAAAGGAAGAATACAAAGAATTTGTATGCAACCATGACGACGATATATTAGAACGATATTTGGCGGATAGCGAAATTTCACCGGCTGATTATTGGAATACGATAATCGCTCTTGTGGCAAAAGCCAAAGTCTATCCGGTGCTACATGGATCAGCAATGTTCAATATCGGTATCAATGAGTTGTTGGACGCCATTTCTTCTTTTATACTTCCTCCGGCATCAGTCTCAAACAGACTTTCAGCTTATCTCTATAAGATAGAGCATGACCCCAAAGGGCATAAAAGAAGTTTTCTTAAAATAATTGACGGAAGTCTGAGACTTCGAGACGTTGTAAGAATCAACGATTCGGAAAAATTCATCAAGATTAAAAATCTAAAGACTATTTATCAGGGCAGAGAGATAAATGTTGATGAAGTGGGTGCCAATGATATCGCGATTGTAGAAGATATAGAAGATTTTCGAATCGGAGATTATTTAGGTGCTAAACCTTGTTTGATTCAAGGATTATCTCATCAGCATCCCGCTCTCAAATCCTCCGTCCGGCCAAATAAGCCCGAAGAGAGAAGCAAGGTGATATCCGCTCTGAATACATTGTGGATTGAAGACCCGTCTTTGTCCTTTTCCATAAACTCATATAGTGATGAATTGGAAATCTCGTTATATGGTTTGACCCAAAAGGAAATCATACAGACATTGCTGGAAGAACGATTTTCCGTAAAGGTCCATTTTGATGAGATCAAGACTATCTACAAAGAACGACCTATAAAAAAGGTCAATAAGATTATTCAGATCGAAGTACCACCCAACCCTTACTGGGCCACAATAGGGCTGACTCTTGAACCCTTACCGTTAGGGGCAGGGTTGCAAATCGAAAGTGACATCTCCTATGGTTATCTGAACCATTCTTTTCAAAATGCCGTTTTTGAAGGGATTCGTATGTCTTGCCAATCTGGTTTACATGGATGGGAAGTGACAGATCTGAAAGTAACTTTTACTCAAGCCGAGTATTATAGCCCGGTAAGTACACCTGCTGATTTCAGACAGCTGACCCCTTATGTCTTCAGGCTGGCTTTGCAACAGTCAGGTGTGGACATTCTCGAACCGATGCTCTGTTTTGAGTTGCAGATACCCCAAGTAGCGAGTTCCAAAGCTATTACAGATTTGCAAAAACTGATGTCTGAGATTGAAGACATCAGTTGTAATAATGAGTGGTGTCATATTAAAGGGAAAGTTCCATTAAATACAAGTAAAGACTATGCCTCAGAAGTAAGTTCGTACACTAAGGGCTTAGGCATTTTTATGGTTAAGCCATGTGGGTATCAAATAACAAAAGACGGTTATTCTGATAATATCCGCATGAACGAAAAAGATAAACTTTTATTCATGTTCCAAAAATCAATGTCATTAAAATAATGGAGCGGTCAGGAAATTTCTATAAGGCAATACGGTTGGGATATATACTTATCTCCATTCTTATCGGATGTATGGCATATAATAGCCTCTATGAATGGCAGGAGATAGAAGCATTAGAACTTGGCAATAAAAAAATAGACGAGCTCCGAAAAGAAATAAACAATATCAATATTCAAATGATAAAATTTTCTCTATTGGGTGAAACAATACTGGAATGGAACGATAAAGATATCGAGCATTACCATGCACGGCGTATGGCAATGGACAGTATGCTCTGCCGTTTCAAGGCCACCTATCCAGCAGAGCGCATCGATAGTGTGCGCAGTCTTTTAGAGGATAAGGAACGACAGATGTTCCAGATAGTCCGGTTAATGGATGAACAACAATCTATTAACAAGAAGATAGCCAATCAAATTCCGGTTATTGTACAGAAAAGTGTGCAGGAACAGTCCAAAAAGCCAAAACGAAAAGGTTTCTTAGGCATATTCGGCAAAAAAAAGGAAGTAACTCCAGCAGTATCAACCACTATCCTTCATTCGGTCAATAGAAACGTAATCAGCGAACAGAAAGTGCAGGATCGCCAATTGTCGGAACAAGCCGACAGCCTTGCAGCTCGTAATGCAGAACTTAACAGACAACTGCAAGAATTGATTTGCCAAATAGAAGAAAAGGTACAAACCGAACTGCAAAGCCGGGAAAACGAAATAGTTGCCATGCGTGAAAAGTCATTTATGCAAGTAGGCGGTTTAATGGGATTCGTTCTTCTATTGTTGTTAATTTCCTACATCATCATACATCGTGATGCAAAAAGCATTAAACAATACAAGCACAAGACAACTGATTTGATAAGGCAACTGGAACAATCCGTACAACGGAACGAGGCACTGATAACGTCAAGGAAGAAGGCGGTACATACTATCACCCATGAACTGCGCACACCGCTGACAGCAATAACAGGCTATGCCGGACTGATACGGAAAGAACAGTGTGAGGATAAGTCCGGGCAGTATATCCAAAACATACTGCAATCCTCCGACCGTATGCGGGATATGCTTAACACTTTGCTTGACTTCTTCCGCCTGGACAACGGCAAGGAACAGCCCCGTCTGTCACCCTGCCGGATTTCAGCAATCACGCACACACTTGAAACGGAGTTCATGCCTGTTGCCGTGAACAAAGGGCTGTCCTTGTCCGTGAAGACTGGACACGATGCCATTGTATTGACCGACAAAGAGCGAATAATACAAATCGGGAATAACCTGCTGTCAAACGCTGTCAAGTTCACAGAAGAAGGCGGTGTTTCTTTGATTACTGAATATGATAATGGAGTTCTGACACTGGTCGTTGAAGATACAGGTACAGGCATGACAGAAGAGGAACAGAAACAAGCGTTCGGTGCGTTTGAACGTCTATCAAATGCCGCCGCAAAGGAGGGTTTCGGGCTTGGGCTTGCCATAATGCGTAATATTGTGTCGATGCTTGGCGGAACAATCCGTTTAGACAGCAAGAAAGGGAAAGGCAGTCGTTTCACAGTTGAAATTTCTATGCAGGAAGCTGAAGAACAGCTTGGATATACAAGCAATACACCTGTTTATCATAACAATAAATTCCATGATGTTGTCGCCATTGACAATGATGAGGTATTACTTCTGATGCTGAAAGAGATGTATTCCCAAGAAGGAATACACTGCGACACTTGCACCGATGCTGCGGCACTGATGGAAATGATACGCCAGAAAGAATACAGCCTGTTGCTGACAGACTTGAATATGCCCGATATAAACGGTTTCGAATTGCTGGAACTGTTGCGTTCGTCCAACGTGGGCAATTCACCAACAATCCCGGTGGTTGTGGCAACCGCTTCGGGCAGTTGTAACAAAGGGGAACTATTGGCAAAAGGCTTTGCCGGATGCCTGTTCAAACCGTTCTCCATATCGGAACTGATGGAGGTTTCCGACAGGTGTGCCATAAAAGCGACACCGGACGGGAAACCGGACTTTTCCGCCTTATTGTCCTATGGCAATGAAGCCGTCATGCTGGAAAAGTTGATAACTGAAACAGAAAAGGAAATGCAGGCGGTACGGGATGCAGCAAAAGAAAAAGACCTGCAAAAGCTGGATTCCCTGATCCACCACCTGCGCAGTTCGTGGGAGGTGCTCCGTGCCGACCAACCGCTGAATGTACTTTACGGATTGCTTCGTGGCGATGCTCTCCCGGATGGTGAAGCGTTAAGCCATGCCGTGACTGCCGTGCTGGATAAGGGAGTGGAAATAATACGGTTGGCAGAAGAGGAAAGGAGAAAATACGAAGATGAATAAGACAAAAATAATTGTGGTGGAAGACAACATCGTGTATTGCGAATATGTCTGCAATATGCTGTCACGGGAGGGCTACCGCAATATGAAGGCTTACCACCTCTCAACCGCGAAGAAACATCTGCAACAGGCAACAGATAATGATATCGTGGTTGCCGACCTGCGTCTGCCTGACGGCAGTGGCATAGACCTTTTGTGCTGGATGCGAAAGGAGGGAAAGATGCAGCCCTTCATCATTATGACCGACTACGCCGAAGTTAATACCGCCGTGGAAAGCATGAAACTCGGCTCGATAGACTATATTCCCAAACAGCTTGTGGAGGATAAACTTGTCCCCCTGATCCGTTCCATACTGAAAGAACGTCAGGCAGGACAACGCCGTATGCCTATATTCGCCCGTGAAGGTTCCGCCTTTCAGAAAATCATGCACCGCATAAGGCTGGTAGCCGCCACCGATATGAGCGTGATGATATTTGGTGAGAACGGCACGGGCAAGGAGCATATTGCCCACCTGTTGCATGACAAGAGCAAACGTGCAGGCAAGCCATTTGTGGCGGTGGACTGCGGTTCACTCTCCAAAGAGCTTGCACCGTCGGCTTTCTTCGGACACGTCAAAGGTGCATTTACAGGTGCGGACAATGCCAAGAAAGGATATTTCCATGAGGCGGAAGGCGGCACGTTGTTTCTGGACGAGGTAGGAAACCTCGCGTTGGAAACCCAACAGATGTTGCTCCGTGCCATACAGGAGAGGCGGTATCGCCCGGTCGGAGACAAGGCAGACCGGAATTTCAATGTCCGCATCATCGCTGCTACCAATGAAGATTTGGAGGTATCGGTGAATGAAAAGCGTTTTCGGCAGGATCTTCTGTACCGCCTGCACGACTTCGGGATAACCGTTCCTCCGTTGCGTGACTGTCAAGAAGACATTATGCCGCTGGCAGAGTTCTTCCGTGATATGGCAAACAGAGAGCTGGAGTGTAGCGTGAGCGGGTTCAGTTCCGAAGCACGTAAAGCGTTGCTGACACACGCATGGCCGGGCAACGTGCGGGAACTTCGGCAGAAAGTTATGGGTGCTGTATTGCAGGCGCAGGAAGGTGTTGTCATGAAAGAGCATCTGGAACTTGCCGTGACGAAACCGACCTCTACTGTCAGCTTCGCCTTGCGCAATGACGCGGAGGATAAGGAGCGGATATTGCGTGCGTTGAAACAGGCAAACGGCAACCGGAGTGTCGCCGCAGAACTGCTCGGCATAGGCAGGACAACACTATACAGCAAACTTGAAGAGTATGGACTTAAATATAAATTCAAGCAATCATAGCCCGTAATTCACTGAATTTGGCTATCTTTGCATAACATTTGAGAAAAACGGCGATTGGCAGGAGCTTTTCGCCGCCAACATATAGGATAAGACCGCAAGGCGTTTCAAGCGAAAATCTGGTAAATTGGAACTACGGAGACGATTGCGTGATGCTTATGCTATGCTTACGCATAGCGTGCATTCACGTACTCTCCGTAAAGGCTTTACCAGAGCCATCGCTTGAAGGTAGTGTGAATTGCACGCTACTTTTTTACCCTTGCCTAACGAAAGGAAACGATTATGGGTAAAGTTCAGATTCTCGCCGTACTGACGATGGACGGATGTCTTTCTTCAGAGTTATATGATAAAGCACATCAGGATTTGTGCCTTGACCGTTGCGGTCTTGATGAAATCAGGAAGAAAGCCTTTTACCGTGTGACACCGGACTATTCCATTTCAATGCTGCACGAATGGAGAAAAGACTGCACAAACATCCGTTACCTCGCGGAAGCCACACCGGACACGGCAGACTATATAAACGGACTGCTGCGGATGCACGCTGTGGATGAAATCATACTATACACCGTTCCTTTCATATCCGGAAGCGGACGACATTTTTTTAAGTCGGCTCTGCCAGAGCAACACTGGACGCTTTCCTCTTTGAAAAGCTATCCCAACGGTGTATGTCGCATTATCTATATCCTTGATAAAAAAGCAAGATAGCCAAAATGTGCGGCAAGCATACATTTCTATTTTCAGGAATAGAATAAATGTTCCGATTACAAACAATTTAAGTCGGAGATAATTTGTCCTTGTGAAAAAATACTGAATTTTATACCTCTGAAATCCAGCACTTTGTAAAATTGAGTGTTGGATTTTTTATTTTCTGCCGCGTTTTTTGCCAATTATATTCATGTGCGCACGCAGAAAACAAAGTGTAATTTTCAAAATTGACAGAACCATGAATTATTTCTTGCTGGCGGAAACCGACTTTTTCCGCCTGATAAACGAAGCCGGCGACTGCAATATGGAAACGGCATACACGGCTTTCGCCACCCAAGTGATCGAACTGTGCAACGGCGGCATGGACATGAACCTTACCGTCATCGCGCTTGCCTACATCGAAATCGAGTTGCAGCACCATCCCGTACGTAATCTGTCAGAAGAAAAAAGAGAGATTGCCGCCTACGTCAGCAAGGCTCTGTCTTTCGTAAGAAAGATGCAGAAATTCCTTGCCACGCCCCAAGTGCCACCACTAATATCCGCCAACAACGCAACAGAAACCACCGCCAGCCTTCTTCAATGGACGGGCAATGCCATCGACCTCGTGGAACTTATCTACGGCATAGACGTGATGGGCTGCATCAACAACGGCAATATGCCGCTCAAACAGCTCGCCCCACTTCTCTATAAGATATTCGGGGTTGATTCTAAAGACTGCTACCGCTTCTACACTGATATCAAACGCCGGAAGAACGAAAGCCGCACCTATTTCATTGACAGGATGCAGGAAAAACTGAACGAGAGAATGTTGCGTGATGAGGAGTTGGAGCGGATGAGAAAATAAAAAAATATCCATTACATATGAGAAGACAGGAATACTCGTATCCTGTCTTTTTATTTTCATTTAATTATATATTAATTAGCACAATATATGTGAGTTTTTCATTCCTATAAGGACAAATTTCAGAAACGTATGTCTGGTAAATTATTGAGTCATCATAGTATGAACATATATCATTACTAAAAACAATGAAACAACTTCCATAAGATTGTGGTTGTAAAAATCGCCATTTAATAGCCCGTTTTTTTTGTAAAATTCGCCAATTAAAAAAATATGATTATCTTTGCATTATATTTTATAAGGTATGGAAACAGTAAATAGAATACTTCAAGAGAAGATTACAGCACGAATCGCGCCCAATAAAGCAGTACTGATTTTTGGTGCTCGCCGTGTTGGTAAAACGGTAATGATGCGTAAAATTGTGGACAACTATTCAGGTAGGACGATGATGCTCAACGGCGAAGACTACGACACATTAGCACTATTGGAGAATCGCTCAATAGCCAATTATCGGCATTTATTGGATGGTATTGATTTGCTGGCTATTGATGAGGCACAGAACATACCACAAATCGGTAGTATTCTGAAGTTGATAGTTGATGAAATACCGGGAATAAGTGTCTTGGCAAGTGGTTCTTCGTCATTCGATTTGCTGAATAAGACTGGTGAACCGTTGGTCGGCCGCAGTACGCAATTTCTCCTTACACCATTCTCGCAACGGGAAATCGCACAGACGGAAACGGCACTTGAAACCCGCCAGAACCTCGAAGCGCGCTTGATTTACGGTTCCTATCCCGAAGTAGTAATGATGGAGAACTATGAACGTAAAACAGACTACCTACGTGATATTGTCGGTGCATACCTGCTTAAAGATATCTTAGCAATTGACGGCTTAAAAAATTCGAGCAAGATGCGCGATCTACTGCGATTGATAGCTTTTCAGTTGGGCAGCGAAGTTTCTTACGAAGAGTTAGGTAAACAACTCGGCATGAGCAAGACGACCGTTGAAAAATACCTCGACCTATTGGAAAAGGTCTTCGTTATCTATCGTCTGGGGGCTTATTCGCGTAACCTACGCAAGGAGGTTACAAAAGCTGGCAAGTGGTACTTCTACGACAACGGCATTCGCAATGCCATTATCGGGGCTTTCTCACCGCTGGCCATTCGGCAGGATGTCGGTGCGCTGTGGGAGAACTACATCATCGGAGAGCGGCGCAAAGCGAACTTCAATGAGGGACTGCACAGGGAGTTCTATTTCTGGCGCACCTACGACAAACAGGAAATCGACCTGATTGAGGAGAGTGCCGACAGTCTTACCGCCTTGGAGTTCAAGTGGGGAAATAAAATGCCGGCCGCACCGAAAGCCTTCCAAGAAGCCTATCCCTATGCCGAGTTTCATGTGGTAAATCGGGAGAATTATTTGGAGTTCGTATAATCAATAAATTACGTATATGGAAACAAAACTACAATCCAAACAGCAATATCCGCGGTTTATCCAAAATAAACCGTGTGGTATTGACAAATTCGATGGAGGTTCGCAAGAAAGGTTGGCAAAAACTATTGCTCGCCATTTTTGTCAGAATGATTCATTGGATGAGGAATGTACTTTACCTCGAATTATCGGCATCGAAGGTATTTGGGGATCTGGAAAATCCAACGTGGTTAAAATGTTGGAACGTGAATTATCAGACGACTATTACTTTTTTGAGTATGACGCATGGGGACATCAAGAGGACTTGCAACGCCGCTCTATATTGGAATTGCTTACAAGCAAACTTATTGATGATGGTATCCTATCTGGAAATGCAACAATAAAAGTCAAAGGTGGAGGTACGAAAACCGTATCATGGTCTGAAAAGCTGAAATATTTATTAGCCCGTAAAACGGAGACCGTAACCGAAAAATATCCCCTTATCAGTAATGGTATGGTTGCGGCATTTTTGGTTGCAGTTTTAACTCCGATATTTACATTTATTGCGTATGCAGTAAAACCTACACCCACAACATGGTGGTTTTCTTTATTGTCTATTATCATAGCTGCACTGCCAGTTCTTATTGCATTGTGCGTTTGGAAATGGGCATATAGCAAAGATCATAAATATGGATGGAGTTATATGTTAGCTATTTATCAAGATAAAGTCGAAAAGGACGTTTGCTATGAGACTTTGAGCGAAGACGAACCAACGGTTTACGAGTTCAAAACATGGATGCAAGACATTTCTGATTTTATCAAGGAAAAAGGACAACGTAAATTAGTCCTTGTTTTTGACAACATGGATCGTCTCCCCGCTGAAAAAGTAAAAGAATTATGGTCTTCTATCCATACGTTCTTCGCCGATAGCGGTTTTGAAAATGTTTGGGCTGTTATTCCTTTCGATGAAACACATTTAGCTTGTGCATTCGGAGATGAGACCGACGAACAAACGAAACAACTGACCAAGTATTTTATCAATAAAACTTTCCCTATTGTTTATCGTGTTGCTCCTCCTGTTATTACCGACTATCGAAGTATATTCAACAAACTGTTTGTTGAAGCATTTGGAGAAACAGAAAATGAAGCGAAAGAAACTATAAATCGGATATTCAGATTGGTAAATCCTAATGCCAATGTTAGGGAAATTATATCATATATCAATGAGATGGTCGCTCTTAAACAAGAGTGGTGTAACGAAATTTTGATGATAAACATAGCATTGTTCTGTTTGAAGAAGACGGATATTCTGGCAAATCCAGTAGAACAAATATTGTCCGGCGACTATCTGAATGGCATTCAAACAATAATTAACAATGATCTGCAAACACAACGCGAAATTGCAGCTTTGGTATATGGTGTCGATGTTGAAGATGCTCGACAAATTCCATTGAAAAAATATATTGAAGGCTGCATCAACGGAGAAGAAGACCACGACATAAATCAATATGCAGAGACTAATAAACAATTTGACACTGTATTAGAAGAAGTTATACAATGTATGGACAATGCGCTTATCGATAAGATTATACATTGTTTGCATAAATTAACTCGAAAGAGCGATGTTATTCTGCGTGTATGGCAAAGAATAGCACAATTGAAATTAAAAGAATCCATAGAGAAGCAGGTGTTCCCTGTCGAATACCAAGAACTGCTGTTGCATTTAGACACGGAAAGCCAAAACCATGTGATTGCTCAATTATATAAGAAGATAGTTCGGTTCAATGACTTCAATGGCGGCGACTATTTCAAAACGTTAGATGCAATAGACAGGTTTATTGCGCAAAATAAGTTGGCGTGCGATTTTACGTCATTGATTGAAGCAAAAACAGTCAAGCCAAATACATTTATCGATTATATTCAAGCTGCAAATGCAACAGATGCTGCCTATCGGGATAACGCGACAACTAAAGCATATAAATATTATCAAGTAGCAACAAATTCGGAGGCGCTCGATAATTATTTGGCAAACTTACTACCCGATAATTTCGACCATGCAGATATTGTAAAAACGTTAAAAGATAATTCTACCTATACGTTTCCAACGCTTTTGCAAGCGATCACGAATTGCATTGATGAACAGAATGTAAATAAAGATAATATAGGGGCTATATTTACAACCTATCGTTTATTGGCATCTGACGAAGAAAGACCTTTACCTGTAACGTTAGATTCAACCTACATAAATCAGTTGCATTCTGAATTAGAAACTGATGGCCGAAACATTAAAGAGTCTGGATATTACGATTTAGTCGCCATGCAATTGGCACATGGTCATTCCGTTTCCTTAATAGAGGGTGGAGATATAAAATATGTTGCAGAACTCATGGACTATTATGTGGATCATGGAGACTTATTAGTAAATAGTGTGGGATGGAATATACCGCTATTAAATGAAACACTACAATACATGGTAAATCATAAACTTGGCTATAAATTATTGCTCTCAGACATATTGCCCCAATTTGAAGATATTAAGAACAGAATAGGTGTAACGGATGAGGTATTTATCGAGCATTTAGCAGAGTGGAATACCGATTTGGATAAGTATATCACTAAGAACAATATTAAAGATGTAATTCCTGACGCATCTTTTTACGATTTGACCACTAAAATAAGCAATGTCCTGACCGATCATATCAATAAAATAGCGTTCGAAGCGTTGTCTGAAATAAGTGTTGATACATTATACGCCCAAAGAACAGCACATACATCATATTATTGGTTTGTCGCAATAAAACATTTACTGGCTAAAATCAAATCCTTGCCAGATAACTTGACTGAATTTGGCAAAAAGATTCTGATGGATATTGCTTCTGGAACTCAAAGTTTGAATCCTTTCCCTAATTGTTTCAAGAATATAGTTGAAAGATTGGATAAACGAAAAATTAAATCGACAGTTACCGATATAAGAAATGATTTCTGCATCGGTAAAAAGACTATCAATGCAATAAAGTTTCAATTTTTCGAAACATGGCTTAGATCGCATGGTAATTTGAAAAGTCAAGCTGGAGACGTTATTGATAAAATAGTGAAACCTGTAATTTCCGATGGGGCATGCCGTTCATTGATTCTGCAAAACAAAGATTTTTATATGGATTTAATAAATACAGCAGGGGATGATGCTTATGAATTGAAAAAGAGTCTCCGAAACCTCATACAAAAAGATTCAGATCCGCAATTGGTTAAATTTGTCAATTCGATAGATTCAGTACCTGAGGTTGAAACCGCGTAAGTATTTGTCTAACAAGTCCGAATTTTACGATTTTACCCGTCAGAACTGAAGTGCCCCCCAAAAAAATTGTATCCAACTTTTGGGGGTCACTTCAAACTTCGATAGGGATAATTTTCAATTTTGGGGACTTGTTAGACAGTCTCATTATCTGGTAGCAGTTTACACAGCACCGGATCGTTTTTGATACGCTCCAGTTCCTCCTGCACAATCTGCTTCACCTCTTCCTTGATGCGCCGGTAGTTCGCCTGCACCGTTTCCTTCATGCGGTCGTTGCCGTCCTCGTCCGTGAAGTTTGTAATGACGGGAATTTTCTTGTAGGCACTTTCTTCCCGTTTCACCTTTTCGGCATCCACCACAATCTCGCAATGAAAAATCTTCTGCTCGATACGCTCGTTGAAGTTGTCGGATACAGAACCGACAAACATTCCCTGCGTAAGCCCGGAAATCTTACTCGGTGGAATGAGCGCGTCCATCTGCGTGTTGATGGAGGTGGAAACATCCTGCCGGTTGATGGAGATGGACTGCCGTTTCTGCAACACCTTACCGAACCGCTCGGAGAGCGTCTTGGCTGTTTCCCCCACCACCTGACCGGAGAAAATATTGCCGACAGTGTTCATCACCACTTTCGCCTCTTTGTCCCCGTAGTCACGCACTAACTGGCTGAAATCCTGAAAGCCCAGACACACGGCAACCTTGTTGCTTCGGGCGGTAGCTATAAGATTGTCCAACCCTTTGAAGTATATTGTGGGCAACTCGTCGATGATGACCGATGACTTCAGCATCCCCTTCTTGTTGATGAGCTTCACGATACGGGAATTATACAGACCGAGTGCCGCACCGTAGATATTCTGACGGTCGGGATTGTTACCCACGCAGAGGATTTTCGGCTCTTCGGGATTGTTGATGTCCAGCGTAAACTCGCTGTCTGACATCACCCAGTAGAGCTGCGGTGAAATCATCCTCGAAAGCGGGATTTTTGCCGACGCTATCTGACCCATGAGCTGCTCCGCAGCCCCTCCAAGCCACGCATCCATGAACGGCGAAAGGTAGTTCTCCAGCTCCGGATAAGAGGTCAGTATCGGAAATATATCCTCGTAACGGCGGTTCAGAAACTCGATAGCATGGGGAAACGTGCAAAACTTCCCGTTCTGATAGATTTTGAGATACCAGATAATACTGGCAAACAGAATGATAGGTGACTCCACGAAGAAGTCGCCCTGCTTTTGCACCCACGTTTTATTGAGGTTGAGCATTATTGTGTAGGCACTCTCATAGGCATCCGTAATATCTTCCATAAAATCCGGGTGAATGGGATTGCACCGATGAGAGCGTCGCGGGTCGTCGAAGTTGATCACATAGAACTTCGGCTTTACCTTGTAGCCGTCCGGGTGGTTCAGCAAATGGTTGTAGGCAATAGTAGATAGGTCGGGATACTTGAAATCGTAGATGTATTGACTAAAGCCCTTTTCAATCTGTTGCTTGATAAAATTGTTTACCACGGCATAGGACTTGCCGCTGCCCGGCGTACCCAACACGATGGACGCACGGAAGGGATTAACTACATTGATCCAACCGTTGTTCCAGCGTTTCCTGTAATAGAAACGTGTCGGCAGATTGACCGAATACTCGCTTTCGATAAGCCTCGTTTCCTGCATGAAACTCTCGTTCTCGTTGTTGAAAACATCCTCCATCAAATTGTGTTTCAACAGGCGGCTCATCCACAGACCACCCATCAACAGGCAGACATAGCCCGTTCCAATGGTAAGGACATACAGTCCCGTCACCGCTTCAAGCGGCAGCGGCAGGGGCAGCAACCACCAGTTCAGGAAAAACAGCACGAACCCGACGGCAAATGCTGTCCAGATTCTCCCCCAAGTGATTTTCTCACCCTTGACACCCTTCGTACCCAGACAGGACAAGGCAAGCAAAAGGACGGAAAACAGCTTCGTGTAGAGAATGGAATGGAACAGCCCCGCCGTGCGGTCGAAGTTCAGAAGGATTTTGTCCACCACGCCGATGTTCACGCCCCACAGCCGGATGGCTTCGTAGCAGAACCAGTACACGTTCATGACCACTAAAATGATACTCACGGCACGCAGAAAATCCATGATTTTCGCCAATGCCCTCAAATCGTCTTCTTGTTGTGACATACATTGATTTTTTAATTGTTGATACTCTGATTACATACCCAAGCCCTTGCGTTTTTTCTTCTTTTTGCGCTTCATCGCCCGGATGAAAGCCTCTTCCTCGGCATCTACCGCCGGACCTTCGGGAGTGAGCAAGCCCATACCGCCCGATATATCTTCACTGTCGTAGGCGGTCTGCCCGTGTGCCTTGTCCGCAGCATCCACAGGGATGGATAGCGGTATCGGCGGTTGTCCGGCGTATGGCAGGGTGAAGTGTTCCTGCAAGGCATTCGCCGAAAGCTCCTTACCCATGCGCGAACCGTTCAGCACGCATCCCGTGCGGTGGTCGATGAAGGTAGCCCCATAGATGCGCCCTTCCTCTGTGTAGCGCAGTACGGTGTCGATGCCCTTCTCTTTGAGTTGGGATACAAATTTGTCCTTGTCATAAGTGCCTTGCAGCACGGAAAGGACGGTGCGTTTCGTCATGTCTGCCAGTTTCCTATCCTTGATTTCCGATTTGGAACGGACAAACTTCTTCTGTACGGCTTCATAGCCTGCGGACTTCCCGAAAAGCGAGGATTTGAACGGGTTGCCCACCTTGTTACCCTTGTCGTCCGTGACGGAATAGACCAGCCCGTGATACTCCCGTCCGCGCACGTTGCCCCTCGCTTCCTCCACCGTCATATTATATAAGGAAAGGAGCGCACGGTATTCGCCCATCGTCTGGAAACGGTACTGCCCATTCAGAGCCTTCACGGTGTTGCCTACCTGCTTCTTCACATCACCTGCCGATGCGGCCACCTTGCGCAACGGATTATCCAATCTCTGATTTTTACGTTCTGCCGGATGCAATCCGTACTTCTGTTCCAGTTCCCTGCGGATACGGTCGCTGCGGCGGTAGAGAAAATCCCGGTTGAGCCTTTTCCCGTTCTCGTCCACGTTGACCGTCACGATGTGCAGGTGGTGGCGGTCGATGTCCTCGTGCTTGAATACAAGATAAGGCTGGTTTCCGAAACCGAGTTTTTCCAGATACTCGCGGGCGATATTCTGCAACTCAATATCGGTCAGCACATCCTCCGGGTGCGGGTTGAGAGAGATATGCACCACCGGCTTCTCGATCTTCATCTGCGGTGGCAGGAAGGTGAGAAAACCCTCCATCGCCTTGCCTATGTCCACCGTTCCCGAACCGTCATTGTAGATGCGGTTGGTGGTGAGAAGCCGCCCCTGCGCCTCGTTAATCTTCTCCCCGTTGTAGGCAATCGCGCCGTACAACGAACTTCCTACACTGATTTTTGCGACCATTTTGCCTCCATTTCCCTTGAAAGTTCCACAATCCGGCGGCTCAGTTTCACGAGTTCGACGGTGTGTTGCTCTAATTTGTAGAGCAACGCCATCGCCTTTTTCTCTGAAAAATGCAGCCTCAGTTCCTTCACGACTTGGTTGTAATTCGTACCCACGGCACGGAATTGTGCATGAAAATCCGACAGTTTGGTGTAATAGTCCACCAACGTCTTGTCCACCTTCAGCACCTTGAACGGTTGCCCGAAGAAGTGCGCTTTGAGGAAAACAGACCGTGCATAGACACCCGATTTTCCGAACATGGCGAGGAAACGGTTGTGTTCCTCCTCGTTGAAACGGACGGTGTACCGGTACACCGCCGGATCAAGTTTGGGATTTCTCCCTGATTTGCTTTTCCTTTTCTCTTTCATATTACTTTGGATTTAGCGGATTGACGGCATAAGCCGCCGCTTCGGATTACAGCACCGCAGTTCTGAAAGGCTTCCCGACTTCGGAGGGAAAGCCCGCCCCCTGCAAGGGCAAGTGCTTTTCGTGGCTGCTCAAAATATTTTGAGCGGCTGAAAAGACATCTTGCTATGTTCAGGTGAACATAAAAATCCGTCGGGGACGGATTGGGGATGATTCCTTTCAAACTCCGGGCTGCGCTACCTGCGGCGTACCCTGCCGTTCGGGTGCAAAGTTACGCCCTTAAGGCGATGTCCGACAGAGGCTTGACCCGGACAATCAGTGCCAACCGGCGCAACGTGCTGCCACTTGCCGGAGAAGTGATACAAGTTCCAAAATATCCTTGTTTATTTGCAGTGTGATTCGGATGTGGGACTGAAAATACACTCCTTCCGCCGGATGTTCGGACAGCAATCCGGGCATCAATCCAAACGGTTGAAAACAGGTGTATGTATTCAGATAGTTTTCCAAGCACACGTCCGTGCGGACGGATAAAAGCATGGACGGTTGGACAAACCGATGAATACCCGCAGGCACAGCCGGATTAAGGAGTGAATAAATAAATGAATGGGAGTGCGTGCGTACGTACTAATGACAATACGCTACCGCCACCGGACAGATGTATAACCAAATAAATTATCAAAAAAATGAAAGAAGCAACTTATGTGGCAATCTCCACGCAGAAAGGTGGAGCGGGTAAGACAACCCTGACAGTGCTTGTAGCAAGCTATCTGCACTATGTGAAAGGCTACAACGTAGCCGTGGTGGACTGCGATTTCCCGCAGTACAGTATCCATGACATGCGCAAGCGTGACATGAAAGCCGTCATGGAGGACGGGCATTACAAGGTGCTGGCGTATGAGCAGCTCAAACGACTGAAGAAGAACCCGTACACCATCAGATGCAGCCGTGCGGAAGATGCGGTAAAGACCGCCGAAAATCTGGTGGCAGCGCAGCCCGACCTCGATTTCGTGTTCTTCGACCTGCCGGGAACAATCAACAATGCCGATGTGGTGCAGACCATTTCCCAAATGGACTATATCTTCACGCCCATCATCGCCGACCGTGTGGTGATGGAGAGTTCCATCAAGTTCGCCACTGTCATCAACGAACAGATGATAAGCACGGGCAAGTCCGGCATCAAAGGGATTTACCTCGTGTGGAACATGGTGGACGGACGCGAAAAGACTGAACTTTACAAGGCATACGACAAGGTCTGTGCCGAGTTCGCCCTGCCCATTCTGGAAACACATCTACCGGACAGTAAGCGCTTCCGCAAGGAGACGGCGGCAGAACGCAAGGCGGTATTCCGCTCCACGGCGTTTCCGGCGGACAAAATACTGGTACGCGGCAGCAACCTCGACAAACTCGTCGATGAGATTCTCGGCATCATCAAAAACTGAACGGCATGGCAAAGAAAACAAGAATCGAGGACATCGACAGCGAAGCCGTAATCAACTCATTTCGACTGGACGATACAAGCATTCCGCCGGAAGCGAGAAGCACGGACGGGAACGCTCCTGTCCCACCTCCGAAAGAAGCGATACAAGAAGCCGTTTCTCCACCCGCCTCGCACTCCAAAGAGGAGCCGGAACGCAGGCGCAGGAACAGCAAGCCGGAAAAATTGGATTATGACACAGTATTCATATGCGGTTCCAATATCACGGCAAGGCTCGGCAAGCAGGTCTATATCCGCAAGGAGTACCACGACCGCATACAGAAGATGCTTCATGTAATCGGAGGCAACGAAGTGACTATCGCGGCATTTCTTGACAACGTGCTGACACACCATTTCACGCTGTTCCAAGACGAGATAGCCGAATCGTTCAAACGGCACATGGAATCCTATAATTTATAAACACTCAAAAACAACAAAGAAGTATGAAAAGAACAAATAAGAACCGTCAGGCTGAGTATCTGCAAACAGGAAAGAGTGAAAGAACCGCTGTCCGTGCAGCAAAGTGTGTAACCGACTACGGGCATGAAAATACCGACGTTGACTTCCGCAAGGATAAAGGCAGAGACAAACCGCTCTCGACTTTCCTGCAAGCATCGGAAATCAAAACGCGGCAATGTATATACATCAGCCGAGAAATTCATGAGAAAGTCGCTATCGTTACCAGTCGGATGGGAAACGGTTTGAGCATCGGCAAGTTTGTGGATAACATCCTCCGCGACCATTTCCGACAATACGGGCAGCAGTACATGGAACAGATTGAAAACGCCCAAAAAGTAAGATTATGACAAAGGCGTTTTTAATCGTATCGGTTGCTTGCAACGTGTGGTTTCTGTTTCTGCTGTTCTATGACCGCATCATGGACATGAAGCTCATCCGTTTCTTCAGACATATTGCCGGGCTGTGGCGGTCATTGGACAGTACGGTGGCAGAGCAAGGAAAGGATAAGGAAATACCTCACGCAGACACCTCGGACATCATTGGCAAGAGCCGTTTCAAGATGGCATCGACCCGGACAACCGCTGCCATACCGACGCAAGAAGCCGCCACTTCGGAAAAAGGCATTGAGCTGTCGGAGGAAGAGGCTACTTTTGACGACGGAAACACGGAAACCGTCTCACGCCCGACACAAGTACCGGAGGACAAACTCGATGAAACCTTCACGAGCATCCCGCCCTCGGAACTGGAGTACGGAGAAGATGAACCGGAGGATGAAGAACCAGACAAAAAGCAGGCTTCGGGAAGTAGCTTCGAGGATATTGACATGGCAGTACACACCATACGGAAGGAATCACCATCCGATGAGGAAATGCGACACGCCGGAAAGGTCATGACGGAACTGGACGGGACAGAGCTTTTCACAAGAATAACGGAACGCCTGACCGATGAAGCAATGAGCGAGAGGATTGCAAAGGCGATGGCAGTTTTCGTGGACACGGTGAACATGACCGTGACACAACAAAAGGAAAAGGTGTTCGTGATTCCCGACAACATCGAGGAGTTCGACTTCCGAAACTATGTATAACAACTAAAAAAGAATGGAAATGAAAACGTAAAATGACGACACCCACGCGCACGGCGGTACAAGGTACAGCCAACCCGCAACGGACAGCCCCAAGTCCGTAGAAACAAACGGGCAACCACTAAAACCAAAGTAAAGTAATCAAGTATCAACCGCCCGAAAAAGGACTATCCACCCTTTGGACGGCACAAAAAAGAACAGTTTATGAACAAGAACATCAGACAAAAGTTAATCATCGCTGCGGCACTTATGATTGCCGCAACCGCCTCCGCTTTCGCACAGGGAAACGGTCTGGCTGGCATCAACGAAGCCACCTCTATGGTGAGTTCGTATTTCGACCCCGGCACGAAATTAATCTACGCCATCGGCGCGGTAGTCGGGCTTATCGGTGGCGTGAAAGTGTACGGAAAATTCTCGTCCGGAGACCCGGACACCTCGAAGACCGCCGCCTCGTGGTTCGGGGCTTGTATCTTCTTGATTGTCGCCGCCACTATCCTGCGCTCATTCTTCCTTTAATAAACAATGTATGGCTGAATACCCGATAAACAAGGGTATCGGCCGTCCGGTCGAGTTCAAGGGTTTGAAGGCTCAGTACCTCTTCATCTTCTGCGGAGGTCTGCTGGCTCTCTTCGTCCTGTTCGTCATCCTCTATATGGTCGGCATCGACCAGTGGATATGTATCGGCTTCGGCGCGGCATCGTCTTCCGTCCTCGTATGGCAGACCTTCGCGCTGAACGCCCGGTACGGCGAACACGGGCTGATGAAATTGGGAGCGGCAAGGAGCCATCCCCGATACCTTATCAACCGACGGCGGATCACCCGATTACTCAAACGGCAACGAAAGGAAGAAACGACATGAGAAATACATCCAAAATGACAACACTGGAAAACAAGTTCCCCCTGCTGGCGGTGGAGCATGGCTGCATCATCTCCAAAGACGCCGACATCACGGTGGCTTTTGAGGTGGAACTGCCGGAGCTTTACACCGTGACGGGCGCAGAGTACGAGGCGATACACGGCTGCTGGTGCAAGGCTATCAAGGTGCTGCCGTACTTCTGCGTCGTGCATAAGCAGGATTGGTTCATCAAGGAGAAATATATGCCGGAGTTACAGAAGGACGACATGAGTTTCTTGAGCCGTTCCTTTGAACGCCACTTCAACGAGCGTCCGTACCTGAAACACTCCTGCTATCTCTACTTGACCAAGACGACGAAAGAACGTAACCGTATGCAGAGCAACTTCAGTACGCTGTGCCGGGGACATATCATCCCGAAGGAGCTGGACAAGGAAACCGCCGGGAAGTTCATGGAGGCCGCCGAACAGTTCGAGCGCATCATGAACGACAGCGGCTTTGTGAGGCTGCGCCGCCTCTCCACCGACGAGATTGTCGGGACGGAGAAGTCCGCCGGGCTGATAGAGCGTTACTTCTCGCTCATGCCCGAAGGCGACACGACCTTGCAGGACATCGACCTCTCGGCAAAAGAAATGCGTATCGGTGACAACCGCCTGTGCCTGCACACCCTCTCCGACGCGGAGGATATGCCAGGAAAGGTGGCTACCGACATCCGCTACGAGAAACTCTCCACCGACCGCTCGGACTGTCGCCTCTCCTTCGCCTCCCCCGTGGGGCTGCTGCTTTCCTGCAACCACATCTATAACCAGTATGTGATTATCGACAACAGCGAGGAAAATTTGCAGAAGTTCGAGAAGTCCGCAAGGAATATGCAGTCGCTATCCCGATACAGCCGGAGCAACAGCATCAACCGCGAGTGGATAGACCAGTACCTGAACGAAGCCCATTCCTACGGGCTGACCTCGGTACGGGCGCACTTCAACGTCATGGCGTGGAGCGATGACGCGGAGGAACTGAAGCATATCAAGAACGATGTGGGCAGCCAGCTGGCAAGCATGGAGTGCGTGCCGCACCACAATACCATCGACTGCCCGACGCTCTACTGGGCGGCGATGCCCGGCAACGCGGCGGACTTCCCGGCGGAAGAGAGTTTCCATACATTCATCGAGCAGGCGGTGTGCCTCTTCACGGAGGAAACCAACTACCGCAGTTCGCTCTCGCCCTTCGGCATCAAGATGGTGGACAGGCTTACGGGAAAACCGTTGCACCTCGACATCAGCGACCTGCCGATGAAGCGGGGTATCACGACCAACCGCAACAAGTTCGTGTTGGGTCCTTCGGGCAGCGGCAAATCCTTTTTTATGAACCACCTCGTGAGGCAATACTACGAGCAGGGTACGCACGTGGTGCTGGTGGACACGGGAAACTCCTATCAGGGCTTGTGCGAGATGATCCGGTGCAAGACAAACGGGGCGGACGGCGTGTACTTCACCTACACGGAGGAGAAACCGATTTCGTTCAACCCGTTCTACACCGATGATTACGTGTTCGACGTGGAGAAAAAGGACAGCATCAAGACATTGCTGCTGACGCTCTGGAAGTCGGAGGACGACAAAGTGACGAAGACGGAGAGCGGCGAACTGGGCAGTGCGGTGAACGCCTATATCGAGCGTATCAGGGCTGACCGGAGCATCGTCCCCTCGTTCAACACCTTCTACGAGTATATGCGCGACGACTACCGCCGCGAACTGGCGGAACGTGAGATAAAGGTGGAGAAGTCCGACTTCAACATCGACAATATGCTCACCACCATGCGGCAGTATTACCGGGACGGACGCTACGACTTCCTGCTCAACTCCACGGAGAACATCGACCTGCTCGGCAAGCGGTTCATCGTCTTCGAGATTGACAGTATAAAGGAAAATCGCGAGCTTTTCCCTGTGGTGACCATCATCATCATGGAAGCCTTCATCAACAAGATGCGCCGATTGAAAGGCGTAAGGAAACAGTTGATAGTGGAAGAGGCTTGGAAGGCTCTATCTTCGGCGAACATGGCTGAGTACCTGCGCTATATGTACAAGACCGTGCGCAAGTATTACGGGGAGGCAATCGTGGTGACGCAGGAGGTGGACGACATCATTTCCTCGCCCGTCGTCAAGGAGAGCATCATCAACAACTCCGACTGCAAGATACTCCTTGACCAGCGGAAGTACATGAACAAGTTTGATGCCATACAGTCCCTGTTGGGTCTGACGGAGAAAGAGAAGTCGCAGATACTCTCCATCAACATGGCGAACAACCCGTCAAGGCTCTACAAGGAAGTGTGGATAGGACTGGGCGGCACGCAGTCGGCAGTCTATGCCACCGAAGTTAGTGCTGAAGAGTATCTGGCGTACACCACCGAAGAAACGGAAAAAGTAGAGGTTTACCGTCTGGCGGAACAGTTGGGCGGCGACATTGAAGCCGTCATCCGGCAGCTTGCCGAAAGGCGGAGAAAAAAGGAATAAATAGAAACAGATTCATCAACTAAAAAAGAAAATGCGTATGAGTATATCAAGAACGAAAATGCTGCAAGTCAGCAAGTGTTTAATCGGGCTGGCGGTCATGGTGCTGCAATCCTGCGACATAACGGACAACCGACGCGACCTGCTTTGCGGAAACTGGGAGAGTGTGGAGGGCAAGCCCGACGTGCTTATCTACAAGGAGGGCGAAGCCTATAAGGTGACGGTATTCAAGCGGAGCGGCATCCGCCGCAAGCTGAAGCCGGAAACCTATCTCTTGCAGGAGGAGAACGGCAATCTGTTCATGAACACCGGATTCCGCATCGACGTGTCCTACAACGAGGCGACGGACATCCTGACCTTCTCGCCGAACGGGGACTACGTGCGTGTGAACCCGAAACCGGACCATCCGATAGGCGAGCAATAAATAATGAAATCCACTAAAATCCAAAGTAACATGAGAACAAGAATAACACTTATTATCTGCCTGTGCCTGTTTGCAGTCGGCAGGGCAAGCGCACAGTGGGCGGTGATAGACCCGTCCAACATCGCGCAGAGCATCGTGAACACCTCGAAGAACGTGGTACACACTTCCACGACCGCCCAGAATATGATAAAAAATTTTCAAGAGACCGTGAAGATTTACGAACAGGGCAAGAAGTATTACGACGCACTCAAATCCGTGAACAATCTGGTAAAGGACGCCCGGAAGGTGCAGCAGACCATTCTGATGGTGGGTGACATCACCGACACCTATGTGACCAGTTTCCAGAAGATGATGCGTGACGACAACTTCACGGTGGAGGAACTGGGAGCCATCGCCTTTGGCTACACCAAGTTATTGGAGGAATCCAACGATGTGCTGACGGAACTGAAGAATGTGGTGAATATCACCACGCTCTCCATGACGGACAAGGAGCGCATGGACGTGGTGGAACGCTGCTACTCCAAAATGAAGCGTTACCGCAACCTCGTGAGCTACTACACCAACAAGAACATTAGCGTGAGTTACCTGCGTGCGAAGAAGAAAAACGACCTTGACCGCATCATGGGGCTGTACGGGAACATGAACGAAAGATATTGGTAGCCTATGAATTTCGACAACCTTCACCAAATTCTGCGCTCGCTCTACGAACAGATGATGCCGCTATGCGGGGACATGGCGGGCGTGGCGAAAGGCATCGCCGGGCTGGGCGCACTCTTTTATGTGGCCTACCGGGTATGGCAGTCGCTGGCGAGAGCCGAACCGATAGACGTGTTCCCTATGCTCCGCCCGTTCGCTATCGGTCTGTGCATCATGTTCTTTCCGACGGTGGTACTGGGTACGATAAACAGCATCATGTCGCCCGTCGTGCAGGGTACGGCAAAGATGCTGGAGGCGGAAACGCTGGACATGAACCGATACCGTGAGCAGAAGGACAAACTGGAGTACGAAGCGATGATGCGCAATCCCGAAACCGCCTACCTCGTGTCAAATGAGGAGTTTGACAAACAACTGGAAGAACTGGGCTGGTCGCCCGGCGACATGGTGACGATGGCGGGGATGTACATCGAGCGCGGGATGTACAACATGAAGAAGGGCATCCGCGACTTCTTCCGCGAGATACTGGAACTGATGTTCCAAGCCGCCGCCCTCGTGATAGACACCATCCGCACGTTCTTCCTCGTGGTGCTGGCGATACTCGGTCCGATAGCCTTCGCCATATCGGTGTGGGACGGCTTCCAAAGCACGCTTACACAGTGGATATGCCGCTACATACAGGTCTATCTGTGGCTGCCCGTGTCGGATATGTTCAGCACCATACTGGCGAAGATACAAGTGCTGATGCTGCAAAGCGACATCGAACGGATGCAGGCTGACCCGAACTTCTCGCTGGATTCGAGCGACGGGGTGTACATCGTCTTCATGATAATCGGCATCATTGGTTACTTCACCATCCCCACGGTAGCAGGCTGGATTATCCAAGCCGGAGGCATGGGAAGCTACGGTCGCAACGTGAACCAGACGGCAGGACGAGCCGGAAGTATGGCGGGCAGCGTGGCGGGCGCAGCCGCAGGAAACGTGGTCGGACGTGTCGGGAAGCTGCTGAAATAATCAACTGACAATTAAAAACGAATAAACAACAATGGAATTTAAGTCACTTAAAAACATCGAATCATCGTTCAGGCAGATACGCCTGTTCGGTATCGTCTTCCTCTCGTTGTGTGCCGTAATAACGGTATGGAGCGTGTGGAGTTCCTACCGCTTCGCGGAGCGGCAACGGGAAAAGATTTACGTGCTGGACAACGGCAAGTCGCTGATGCTGGCTCTCTCGCAAGACTTGTCGCAGAACCGTCCGGCAGAAGCGAGGGAACACGTGCGCCGTTTCCACGAGCTGTTCTTCACGCTCTCACCCGAAAAGAGCGCGATAGAGCATAACGTGAAACGCGCCCTGCTATTAGCGGACAAAAGCGTGTACAACTACTATTCGGACTTTGCCGAGAAGGGGTACTACAACCGCATCATCGCCGGGAACATCAATCAGGTGTTGAAGGTGGACAGCGTGGTGTGCGATTTCAACGGCTATCCCTACCGTGCCGTGACCTACGCCACGCAGAAGATCATCCGGCAGAGCAACGTCACCGAGCGCAGCCTCGTGACTACGTGCCGCCTCTTGAACTCGTCCCGTTCGGACGACAATCCCAACGGTTTCACCATCGAGGGATTCACCATCATCGAGAACAAGGATTTACAAACCATCAAAAGGTAAACGGACATGAAGAAAATCAAAAAATCATTTTGGCGTGCGTACTGGAAGCTCCACGACAAAAAGAAAATGCTGGTGGCAAGGCTCAAAGGCTATCTGGACGGTTTGCCCCCGAAGACACGCAGGCGCATCGTGCTGGCGATGCTCGCCGCCTTTGCGGTGCTTGCCCTCTACACCTTCGGCAAAGCCGTCTATGAAATCGGCAGGAATGACGGCAGCCGGATGGTAACAGACCATGCCGGACAGGTGGAACTGTCCATAAAGCCGGACAACAATCATAATGTAATACCTTATTTATATGGAACAGACGAAGAATGAACCTAAAAACGAGAACAAGGCGGCTCCCGACAACGGGAAACCGAAGAAGGAGCGCAAGCCGCTGACCGAAGCCCAAAGGCTGAAACGTCAGAAAATGATAGTGCTGCCCGCTATAGTGCTGGTATTCATCGGTGCTATGTGGCTGATATTCGCCCCGTCTTCCGACAAGGAGCAGCAACCGGGAACGGGTGGTTACAACATCGAAATGCCCGACGCTGACAAGGCGAACCGCCAGATCATCGGCGACAAGGCGAAAGCCTACGAACAGGGAGCAATGGAGGAACGGCAGGAGAACCGCAGCCGCGCCATGCAGGAACTGGGCGATATGTTCGACCGCGAGGTGGCGGAAACGGACGGCGGCAGGGACTTCGACCTTGCTAATCCCGGAAATGCGGAAGATGCAACAGCAAAATCATCCGCTCCGAAAACCATCCAATCCTCCGCAGCTGCCTACCGCGACCTCAATACCACGCTCGGCAACTTCTATGAGCAGCCGAAGAACGACAACGCGGAAATGGACGAACTGTTAGAGCGTATCGCCTCGCTGGAATCGGAACTGGAAACCGAGAAAGGCAAGGCATCCGCTATGGATGACCAAGTGGCACTCATGGAGAAGTCCTATGAACTGGCGGCGAAGTACATGGGCGGGCAGAACGGCACACAGCCACCTGTCGGACAGGCGGCAGAGCCTTACCCCGTGCAGAAAGCCGGAAAGAACACGGCTGCACCTGTCAGGCAGGTAACGCATCAGGTGGTATCTTCGCTCTCACAGCCGATGAGCAACGCTGAGTTTGTCGCCTCCTTCTCGCAGGAGCGCAACCGCAGTTTCAATACGGCGGTGGGTGTCACGACTGTATCGGACAGGAACACCATATCGGCGTGTGTCTATGGGGCGCAGAGTGTGACTGACGGGCAGGCGGTAAGATTACGGCTGCTGGAGCCGATGGCAGTGGCGGACAAAATCATACCCCGCAATGCAGTGGTGGTAGGCACGGCAAAGATTCAGGGCGAACGACTCGATATTGAAATTACTTCGCTGGAGTACGCAGGTACGATTATCCCGGTAGAACTGGCGGTGTATGACACGGACGGACAGCCCGGCATCTTCATTCCAAACTCGATGGAGATGAACGCCGTCAGGGAGGTTGCCGCCAACATGGGCGGCTCGCTGGGCAGCAGCATTAATATCTCCACCAACGCAGGGGCGCAGCTCGCCTCCGACTTGGGCAAGGGGCTGATACAAGGCACGAGCCAGTATATCGCCAAGAAGATGCGTACCGTCAAGGTGCATCTGAAATCCGGATACAAGGTCATGCTATATCAGGACAGAGATTGAAAACAATAACAATCAACGACTAAAAAAACAACAACCAAATTTTTATTTACCACTAAAATCCAAAGTAGAATGAAAAAAGTAATCATCATGTTTGCCCTCGCTATGGGCATCATAACTGCCAACGCGCAGGAGAACGTAACCGTTGGAGAGAACAACGGAAGTGAACCGACGAACGAAGCGAGAGCAGAGACAAGCTCGCTTGACTATGCCTCGCAAGGAGGAGGAAGGCAAAGCCAACAACCGACCTTGACAAAGGAGGTCTATCCGCAGAAGGAGGCGGACGGCGATCTGTATCACGGGCTGACAAAGAAGCTGACCTTCGACCGCATGGTTCCCCCGCACGGATTGGAAGTGACCTACGACAAGACCGTCCACGTCATTTTCCCCTCGGAGGTGCGCTACGTCGATTTAGGCTCGCCCGACCTGATTGCGGGTAAAGCCGACGGAGCGGAGAACGTCATCCGCGTGAAAGCTACCGTGCGTAACTTCCCGAACGAAACCAATATGTCGGTAATCACGGAGGACGGGAGTTTCTATACTTTTAACGTGAAGTACGCCTCCGAACCGCTGCTTCTCAACGTGGAGATGTGCGACTTCATCCATGACGGCGAGAAGGTGAACCGCCCGAACAACGCGCAGGAAATCTACCTGAAGGAACTGGGCAGCGAAAGCCCGATGCTGGTGCGCCTTATCATGAAGTCCATCCACAAGCAGAACAAGCGTGAGGTGAAGCACATCGGCTGCAAGCGATTCGGCATCCAGTACCTGCTGAAAGGTATCTACACGCATAATGGGTTACTCTATTTCCACACGGAGATAAAGAACCAGAGCAACGTGCCTTTCGATGTGGACTACATCACATGGAAAATCGTGGACAAGAAGGTGGCGAAGCGTACCGCCGTGCAGGAGCAGATTATCCTGCCGCTCCGTGCGCAGAATTACGCCACACTCGTGCCGGGCAAGAAGAGCGAGCGCACGGTATTCACGATGGCGAAGTTCACCATTCCCGACGACAAATGCCTCGTGGTGGAACTCAACGAGAAGAACGGGGGGCGTCACCAGTCTTTCGTGATTGAAAACGAGGACTTGGTACGTGCCAATACCATCAACGAACTTCAAGTGCGCTGACCATGAGAAAGTACATCGCAATAATCATCGTGTCGCTTGCCCTGTTCACGGGGCAGGCGCACGCCCAGCGATGCCTGCCGAAGATGCAGGGCATCGAATTGAGAGCTAACCTTGTGGACGGTATGCGTTTAAGTGGCAACAATGGCGGTTACAGTTTCGGGGCGGCTCTCTCCACCTACACGAAGAACGGTAACAAGTGGGTGTTCGGTGGCGAATACCTCTTGAAGAACAACCCGTACAAGGATACCGCCATACCTGTGGCGCAGTTCACGGCGGAGGGCGGTTATTATTTCAAGATACTCTCCGACGCCCGTAAAATAGTGTTCGTCTATGCGGGGGCTTCGGCTCTCGCCGGATATGAGTCGGTGAATTGGGGCGAGAAAGTGCTGCATGACGGCTCCACGCTCCATGACCGGGACGCCTTCATCTACGGCGGTGCGCTGACGCTCGATGTGGAGTTTTACGTGGCTGACCGTATCGCCCTGCTCGCCAACCTCCGGGAGCGCCTGCTGTGGGGTGGCGACACACGGAAGTTCCATACGCAGTTCGGGGCGGGCGTCAAGATAATCATCAACTGACACGTCGCATGGAACGGACGGACATTGAGAATATGAGGCAGATACCCATTGCGGACTTTCTCGCACGGCTGGGACATGAGCCTGTCCGAAGGAGCGGAAACGAGCTGTGGTATCGTGCGCCATACCGCAGTGAACGCACGCCCTCCTTCCGTGTGAACGTGGCGAAACAGCTCTGGTACGACTTCGGCTTGGGCAAGGGCGGCGACATCTTCACGCTTGTCGGGGAGTTTACCCGAAGCGGGGATTTCATGGCGCAGGCGAGATTCATAGCGGAAACCGCCCGTATGCCGCTTGCCGCAGCAGAAAAGCCGTTGTACCTGCCGGAACCGTCCGAACCTGCCTTTGAGGGAGTGGAAGCCGTCCCGCTGCTCCGCTCTCCGCTGACGGAGTATTTGAAGGAAAGAGGCATCCCTTATGCCGTTGCATCCCGCCACTGCTGCCGCCTGAACTACGGCGTGCGTGGTAAGCGGTACTTTGCCGTCGGCTTTCCGAACGTGTCGGGCGGCTATGAAACCCGAAGCCGCCGTTTCAAGGGTTGCGTACCACCAAAGGACGTGTCGCTGGTCAAGGCGGGGGACATCCCGGCGGACGTGTGCAGCGTGTTCGAGGGCTTTATGGACTTCCTGTCCGCCGTCACGCTCGGTTTGGCAACGGGTGACTGCCTTGTGCTGAACTCCGTCGCCAACGTGGAAAAGGCTTTGAAACATCTGGACGGGTACGAGCGCATCGACTGTTACCTCGACCGAGACGAAGCCGGACGCAGGGCAATGGAAGCCCTGCGGACACGCTACGGAGGAAAGGTGACAGACCGTTCCGGCATCTATCAAGGCTGCAAGGACTTGAACGAGTACCTGCAACAAGTATCAAGAAAACAACAAAAGAACAACAATCTAAAAATCAAAGAATAATGAACATACTGAACAACAAGAACAAGAGAACATCAATCTTCAAGGCGTTGGCACTCTGCCTGTTCGCCGCAGTGTCATTCACATTCGTATCGTGCGACGACGATATGGACATCCAGCAATCCTATCCCTTCACGGTGGAAACCATGCCCGTGCCGAACAAGGTCACAAAGGGGCAGACGGTGGAAATCCGCTGTGAGCTGAAGAAAACGGGCGATTTCGCCAATACCCTCTATACCATCCGGTATTTCCAGTTCGAGGGTGAGGGCACACTGAAAATGGACAACGGCATCACTTTCCTGCCCAATGACCGCTACCTGCTCGAAAACGAGAAGTTCCGGCTGTACTACACGGCGCAAGGTGACGAGGCGCACAACTTCATCGTGGTAGTGGAGGACAATTTCGGCAACTCCTATGAGTTGGAATTTGACTTCAACAACCGAAACGTGAAGGATGACGGGGTTATCACTGTTGTCCCCATCGGGAACTTCAAGCCCTTTACACGATGATGCGTGTATTCATGGCTATCCTCTGTTCGCTTCTGGCGGTCTGTTCCGTGTCCGCACGGAACAGACGCCATGAGGGAACGGACGGGCAGGCGGCTATCTACCGGCTGCCACCATTTGAGAGGGCGGTGCGATGCACGAAGTATTTTGAGGGCTGGCATTCGGAAAAACATCACCCGTATGTAGGATATGGACATCGGTTGCAGCCGGGGGAAAGGTATTCGGCACGCACCATGACGAAGCGGCAGGCGGACGCGCTTCTGCGAAAAGACCTGCGGAAGTTCTGCGCGATGTTCCAGCAGTTCGGGAAGGATTCGCTTCTGCTTGCCACGCTCGCCTACAATGTCGGTCCGTACCGTCTTTTGGGGAGTGGGAAGATACCCAAAAGCACGCTAATCCGAAAGCTGGAGGCGGGTGACAGGAACATCTACCGGGAGTATATCGCTTTCTGTAACTATAAGGGGAAACGCCACGCCATGCTGCTCAAACGAAGGAAGGCTGAGTTTGCGCTGCTGTATGTACCATAAAGAATAAGTGTCTGACGAAAGAAACTCCGATGAAGCCGCCAACTTCATCGGAGTTTCAGTTTTCATACATTCGGGATTGTCCCTTTGCCTGCAACCTCACCGTCCCTGCAATGCTCTATGATACCGGGTGAAAATCCCATGCTGCCGATTGCGATATGCCGGATATAGTCTGTATATTCCTGACCTTGAAAATTCCTGCCCGTAAGGTTCTTGAAAACCATCTTTATGCTTATGCCGTCGTTGCTGTACAAGATGGTTTTTCCGTTCTGTCTGATTGTTTCCATGATTAAAACTTGTTTTTGTGAATACTATCGTAGATTGGTACAAAGGTTTCTTTGCCTACTTTCTTATCCGCCATCATGCTCATGAAAGAAAGTAGGCGGCTTTTGCCGCCCACCCCTCAAAAGCGGGTGTAAAGTCCCGTTACCATCGTGAACATTTCCTCCAGCATATCGCAATATATCCCCTCGTGCGTTTCAATGTCCTTCGTCCTGCTCTCGAATGTCTTTTTGCTGAACGTCTTGCGGTAGAAACGCATATTGTATAGGTCTGCCCCTCCGTCATAGATGATGTCAAGGCGGTTGGCACTGGTCTTGTTCCTCGCAAGGCTCATGCGCAAGCCGTTGCCCATGTCTGTGAAGTCTTTGCTTCCCGTCATGGCGGCAAAGCGTCTGCCGCCAATCTGCTCTAAAATTGTCTTTGCTATCATATCCGTTGTCTTTTAGGTTTATGGTTCGGGCGGTGCGGACACCGCCCCAATGTTCAAAATTCTGTTTTCTCGGTTATGGGTGTGCATTTTTCCAGCCACTCTTTCAGACATTCCATGCTATACTCGCTCGTGATGACTGCCGTATGGCTGTCAATGGCAGTGAAACGGCTGCTTTCATAGCTGTCTATCCACCCCTTTAGGGTATCAACTCCCCACGCTTCGGCATCGTCAAAGATGCCGTCCAATGCCGTAATGGGTTCGCTGAATTTGACTATCAGCGTTTGGTAGCCTGCTTCGTTCATCGCTTCTCCTCCTTCCTTTCCTTTGCCGTTAGCCACTTGTCCCGTGCGGCTCGACATTCGTCTAATGTGGGTTTGACACAAGAGAAAAGTTCCCCGTCCGTGTGGCGGTAGTCGTATTGCACAAGGGTGCGTTTGCGTCTGTCGATACCCGTTTGGAATTTCTCGTAGTTCTCCGTTCCTGCCGATTGGCAGGTGCTTACTCCGTTAATTGTCATTTTGTTGCCATAGTCGTTGTTATTTAGATGATTAGAAATGTACAGACAGCACTCTGTGTTGCATCACCATTTCGGGGTCGCTCGTGTAGCGTTGGTGCAGGTAGAAATGATGAGAGCCGAAGCCGTAAAGGAAGAACTTGTCAAGTTCGTGTTTCTCGGCAAAGTCCTTGACGCTCGCCCTTAATTGCTCCTCACTCTGACAAAGAGTGAGGAGGTTCATAAATTCAAGGAACATCGTGGGGATTTTATCATCCCATAGGAAAACCATGCTTTCAAATCTTACTTCCATAATGTTAGTTGTTAGATGTCGATATTATGCCGCTTTCATCCGCTGGCGGATAAGGTTGGCGTTCTTGTTCACAAGGGCGATGATGCGGTCGTGGTATTCGGAGTTCTCGTTGCATACGCCACGACACTGCACCACCTCAAAAGTTTTTAGTGACACCTCTATCGTTTCAATTCGTTTTCCGTCAATGGTGGCGGATAGGATAAGGGAGTCTTTTCGTTTGTGGTAACCGCCCACACAATGGTGCATCGTCCTTCCTTCCTCTGCCATTTCTTCCACGCTCTCTATGACTTTGACGCAAATAAGGCTGTCGGTAAAGGCAAGTCCGAAGAATATGCCCTTAGCTTTCAGATATTGTTTCTCGTCCTCAATCGCTTTCCTGCGTTGCTGTTCAGTCCGCTCATGTTTCCTTTGCAGGTTGCGCTTTGCCACCAACTTGTCGTGTTCAACTTTGAGGTCGGCAGGGCAAACGTATTTCGGGCTGTTTGTGTCCTTGCCGAAATGACGCAGGAGGTCTATGGTGTCACGCCACATTGAGCCGTCCTCAATAGTATAGCCGTTGCGGATACATATCTTGATTGAAGCCCAATACTCTCCAATATTGAAAGAGTGGTACAGATAGTAGCGCAACATGGGATATTGCCCTGCCTTCAACAGCGTTTCCGCACGGCTGTCCGACAATAATGCCGGTATTAGTTTGGTGGGTACAATGTCGTGGAAATTGCCGTTAAAGCCGTTTCTGCGGAGCGTCGGCAACACCTTATATCTTGGATATATCGGGGAATATGAGATATGGCGGTACGCTTCATTGTCATTGCGGATAGCAAAAGGAGAAGCGAATGAGAACGTGTCGATGTAGCATCCCAATGTGCGTGGAATGGCAACAACAGCCTTACGCCCTTGTTCATTCCACCAATACTGCCCGATTTCAAGGGCATAGGACTTGGCATTAACCCCTTTCTCCATACCCACGACAAGCAAGAACATTCGTAGCACTTGGTATTCTCCGCTTGTGGTAAGGGTTGTGAAATACTGCTTTTGTCTTACCTTGCGCTGATAGGTGAGGCAGACTTTCAAACTTGCTCCACATTCGGGACACGTACAATGCTCGGTCTGCTCCGTCATTACCCAACTATGACCGCAATCCATACAAGTGGTACGACCTTTCGGCAAGCGGTGTGCATAATGCTCCACGCAATTACGGAATGCCCAATTTATCTGTATCGGGGTTATCGGGCGTAGTTTCTTGCTTTGGGCAAGAACTGCTTTTTCAAATTTGTTTCTCGGTTTCATAAGCCAAAATCAAATAATGAGGGTTGAACTTGGGTTTCTGTTTTCGCCTTTGTCGGCTTGGTGCGGTTCTGCAACTTGCGGAGTTCCTCGTCTTGGTATCTGCGGACTGCCTGCTGACGTGCTTCTGCTTTTTCCTCTGCCGTGAGTTCCACAATGTGGTTCACCGCCACTTGGCATTGGATAGGCTTGCCCACCTCAATCTCGTTCTCGTCATAGTAGTGTACTGCTTGTCCGTATATCTCTCCGTCCGTGAAGCCGTTACAACCGCTTTTCTGCACATAGTTCAGAATGTAGGTTACGCAATCGTCAATGTTCTTGGCTGGATTGCGGTAGTTCTTCGCAAAGAGCGTGTCTTCCTCCGCACGTTGTTCCAAATACATCTGTATCGTTCTCTTGAAATGGTCTGTTCCTTTCATATCGCTGTCGTTTTTATGAGTTGTCAAATAGTATGTTTCAAAATCTCCCTCCAATAAATCGGCTCAACCTCGCTCAATAGGAAGTCTATAAAGTCCTTCCGTGCGTCCTTGTTCAGTTCGTGGTAGAGTCCACGGAACACGGACATATTGCCGTTGAGGTATGTTTCCACCATGTACTCGAAGATGTTGCCCACCTCGTAGTATCTGCATTGTTGCTCCACTGTCTTGCTTCTTCTCTTTGCCATGTCGGTAGGGATTAAAGGGTGAATAACCAAAGAATGAAGCCGAAGAACAGGATAACGGAAAGAATAGCCACGATTACCCCTATTGCCACTCGGAACACTCCGTTTATTATCTCTCTGACGATGTACCAAAGGATGCCGGACACCCAAAAGGCGGTGCGCATGATTAGGGTGCATATCGCAAGCCCTATGTATTGCGCCATTTGTCTGAAATTTACCGTTGCTGTCATAGCCGTATCATTTGTTAAGTTCCACGATGCTGTCTATCCTGCCGTATAGGAAACTGCGGAGTGCGGTCTTGTCGGTAGCCTTGTATTCCGCCCAATGTCCATACTGCTTTACAATGTAGGTTCGGAGAATGTCGGAAAAGTCAAACATCCAACCTTGCAAGGGTACTGCGCTCTTGAAATAGGTGTTGCTGTTCACGTTGCGTGTAAGCCAATCCTTTTCCTCTCGGCTCAATTTCTCACCATTGTTCAGTTTGGTGCGAAGTCCGTACACCTTGCTGCCTTGCAGGTTCTCCAAACTTGGTACTTCCCATGCCACGAATTTTGTTGCTATTGCCGTTCTCATATCCGTTTTGTTTTTGATTTTTTGTTTTTTAATGCGGATTCAAGAGCTGAGGGAGTTGAGTTTCAAACTATCTTATCTGCTTCTCGTTTATCCGACATTTTTTTTAATGCGTCTTTCTGTCGCATCGGTCGTTTTCGTTTCGGGTGCTTAAAAAGGTAGGGATTAGGGAATGCAAGGTTTTTCGGAAAAATACTACCCGAAAGGCTGGAGATTTTTCCAGAAAACAGGAGGCTTGACCTTGCTTTCCCGTACAATCCCGGAGTTACCTTTGCACCCAGCACGAAAATGACTGCCTGATGCGGCTCACTGAAAGGCGCGAAAATGGAGGTAAACGGAAGTGGAGGCAGATTAGACAGGAAAACTTCAAAAGAGAAATCCGTGAAAAAGACATCCCCAACAGAAAAGAACATAGCCGGTAGCGTGAAACCGAGCAAACCATCGGCAAGGAAGTATGTTTTTATCTGTTTGGCCAAACGTGTTTGGTCGGATGGATAAAATCATTCTTCCCGGTTTGTCTGCCGTGAGTGACGGCTTGTTCCATTTATGGAATGTGCGGTCATACACGGCTTTCCGCTTCCGGCTCAAAAGGACAACGAAAAAAGAAAAATCGTCAAAACCCCGTAAAAGCACCTCTTTGGCATAAGCACAAAAGAAAGGGGCCTTGTCTCATCAGTCTAAACTATTGTTTAGGCGTGAGGCAAAGCCCTTTTCTCCGCTTATGCGGCAGTCGGCACACGTTCGTTCAAAATCTTTTTGGGCGATGGTGTGCTGACGGATAAAATCGCTTTTACGGAAAAACTTGTGTGAGAAGAAAAAATCAGGAGATTCATTTCTAAATCTCCCGTTTTATTGTTACTTTTGCATACGAAGAGTTCTTTGAAGGTTACGCAACGCACAGAAGAATAATGCAGTAGATAACTAACTAATTCGTAACCTATTACTATTATGAGCGATTACCCAATGCTCATTTCCAATAAATTACACTCTTTTCGTAACTTCCGCATCGCAAATTTACTTAATTTTTTGAAGTATTGTATTCCGTTCGATAGAATGACAGGAGCGAAGCGACAAGTCGGCTTCTGCCGACCGGCCATAGGCCGAAATCCTCCAAAGGGGGTGCAGGGGGGTATATGTTGCAAATTTTGGTTTGACCAAACCAAAATTTGCAACCAAGTTGCAGAAATGATTATCGACCTTTGCACCGTTGAAATCAAAGTCAAAGAAAGAATATGGAAAAGGAAAACAAAATCAGATTCGCGAGAATCATTCTTTCAGCCGCCCTGCTTGGCGTGGCAGTCTTGGTGGATAAGAAGTGCGACCTCAGCGTCTGGCAGCTTCTCCTTGTTTATTTAATCCCTTATCTCATCGCTGGTTACGACACCTTGCTTGAAGCCGGAGAGAAAATCGTCAAGGGCGACTTCTTCGACGAGGACTTCCTGATGAGTATCGCCACCATCGGCGCGCTCTGCATCGGATTCCTTCCAGGAGCTGAGACACAGTTTCCGGAGGCCGTCTTCGTGATGCTGTTCTTCCAGGTCGGAGAACTTTTCGAGGACATAGCCGAAGGCCGGAGCCGCAAGTCAATCTCGGCATTGATGGACATAAGACCGGACACGGCCAATGTTGAACGTGACGGGAAGATCCTGACAGTCAATCCAGAAGAAGTCAAAGTCGGAGAGACAATCATAGTAAAACCGGGCGAGAAAGTCCCGATGGACGGAGTAGTCCTCGAAGGAACCTCAAGCCTTAACACCGTGGCCCTGACCGGAGAAAGCGTTCCACGGAGCATATCTAAAGACGATGACATTATCTCTGGTTGCGTGAACCTTACCGGAGTCATCCGCGCGAAAGTCACGAAGGCTTTCGGTGAGTCAACCGCATCCAAGATCCTTGACCTTGTCGAGAACGCTTCCGAGAACAAGTCCAAGAGCGAAAGCTTCATCTCAAGGTTCGCAAAGATCTACACCCCGGTTGTCGTGATCGCCGCATTGGTGCTGGCTTTTATCCCGCCAGTCCTCTCCGGAGATTTCGGCGGCACTTTCGCCACCTGGCTCTACAGGGCTCTGACATTCCTGATCGTCTCCTGTCCGTGCGCCCTTGTGATCTCGGTTCCGCTCTCATTCTTCGGTGGCATCGGCGGAGCGTCATCCAAAGGAATCCTGATCAAAGGTTCCAACTATCTTGAGGCTTTGGCCAAAGTCGGAACGGTTGTCTTTGACAAGACCGGCACACTTACCGAAGGCGTGTTCGATGTGACCGCCGTGCATCCGGAAACGATTGATGAGAAGGAACTTCTGCATCTTGCGGCACACGTGGAGAGATATTCGTCACACCCGATAGCAATCTCACTTAAGAACGCTTATCCTGACGAGGCCGATGGATGCTCGGTCGAAAATGTCGAGGAGATCGCCGGTCACGGAGTACGCGCTGTGGTGAACGGAAAGACCGTCTGCGTGGGCAACACCAAGATGATGGACGCGGTCGGAGCGAAGTGGAAACCTTGTGAGAAGAACGGCACGATCGTACACGTCAGCGTCGATGGAACATACGTCGGACACATTGTGGTCTCTGACAGAATCAAGGCTGATTCCGCCGATGCGATCAAGGCTCTCAAGGCCGAAGGCGTCACAAAGACTGTGATGCTCACCGGAGACAAGCGTGAGGTCGGTGAATATGTCGCCTCGGCCATCGGGCTTGACGAGTTCCACGCCGAACTCTTGCCGGCAGACAAAGTCTCTGAGTTAGAGAAACTTCTTGATAATAAGCCGTCCGGAAAGACGCTCGCCTTTGTGGGTGACGGCATCAACGACGCTCCTGTGCTCGCAAGAGCCGATCTCGGAATAGCGATGGGCGGACTCGGATCCGATGCCGCGATAGAGGCCGCCGATGTGGTCTTGATGGATGACAAGCCGTCAAAGATAGCCCTTGGCGTGAAGATCGCCCGTAAGACCCTCCGTCTGGCAAGGGAGAACACCTTCTTCGCCATATTCATAAAACTTCTCGTCCTCGTCCTTGCCGTCCTTGGCATCGCCACAATGTGGATGGCCGTCTTCGCCGATGTCGGCGTTACCGTCCTCGCCGTCCTGAACGCCATGCGCGCCCTGAAAGTTTAGGAATATTTCGGATTCCCCTTACTCTGCGTCGTCCTCCGGCTCAAGGTGAAGGGAGATCTGGGTCTCAGTGCCGAACTCCTTGCGTAAGGCCGCCTCGACTTTCTTGGAGATGTCGTGCGCCTCTTTCAGTGATATCTCAGAATCCAGCACAAGGTGGCCTTCCATTATTATTCCCGGCCCTTCGCGTCGTGTTTTCAGCTCGTGAAGATCGACCACTCCTTTGACGGATTTGGCCGTGGCCTCGATCTTTTCCTCCACATCGTCCGGAAGTGACACATCCAGAAGTTCCTTGATAGCCGGCACAGACATCTTCACCGCCATCACAAGTATGAATATGCTGATGACGCAACCTGTGATCGGGTCAAGAATGACGAATTTGTCACCAAGGAATATGGCTCCCGCGATTCCGAGCAGTGAGCCAACGGACGAGAAAGCATCTGAACGGTGATGCCAAGCGTTGGCTATCATCATCGGGCTGTTCAGAGCCTTTCCTTGGATGATCGTGTAACGGTAAAGGATTTCTTTCAGGACTATTGACGCTACGGCTGCCCAAAGAGCGATCATTCCGGGAGAACTTACTTCTCCTCCATCCAGAATCTGGCGGATCTTGTTTATGCCGCCGGACATCAGGTTGACAGCCACGACGATCAGCATCAGACTGATTATCAGTGTGGCGAAAGTCTCGAACTTCCCGTGCCCGTAGTCGTGGTCCTTGTCCCGGCCCTTGGCTGAAATCTTCACGAACACTATCACGACGATGTCGCTCAGAAGGTCTGACAGTGAATGGATTCCGTCCGCTACCATCGCGGTTGAGCGTCCAAGAACACCGGCGAAGATCTTGAAAACCGTCAGAATGATGTTGACAACTGATCCGACCAGTGTCACGAATGTTACCTTTGCGGTCCTGTCCATTATGAGTAACGTTTAGGAAGTCTGAATATGATTGAGAAACAAGCCACTACGCACAGCACGAACGGGTAGTAGAGGCAAGGAATAATCGCCGCGGCGGAGATCCCGGCGAATCCGGAAGCCATCAGTAGTTGCGCTCCGTAAGGGATTATGCCCTGTACGACGCAGGAGAACGTGTCCAGAAGGCTTGCTGATTTCCTCGGATCAAGTCCGAATTTTTTGGTGATGTCGCGGGCGATGTCACCTGTCGTCAGAATCGCTATCGTGTTGTTGGCCGTGCAGAAATTCGACAGCCCGACAAGCCCGGCTATGCTGAACTCAGCTCCTCGCTTGCCTTTGATGCCTTTAGTCAAACCTTTGATGATGAAATCGATACCGCCATTGTGCCGGATCAGTTCCAGCATTCCACCAGAGAGCATTGTCACGATGATCAGTTCGCCCATTCCGGCGATTCCGTCCCCGACGCTGCCGAGAAATCCGAGCCAGGTCATTCCGTTCACGAATCCGATCGCCGCGCTGAGCAGCAGGCCGATTCCGAGTACAAGCAGGACATTCAGTCCGCACAGAGCCAACACGATGACAGACAGGTAGGGAATGAGCTTGACATATTCAATCTCTCCGATCTCTGGAGTCGCTCCGTGGTTGAGTCCGATGATGATGTAGATGACTGTGACTATCAGAGCCGCCGGTCCGCAGATCCAGATGTTCGCCTTGAACTTGTCGGACATCGAGCAGCCTTGTGACGTGGTCGAGGCGATTGTCGTGTCTGAGATGAAAGACAGATTGTCCCCGAAAAACGCTCCGCCCACAATCAGGCCGGTCAGCATCGCCAAAGACAGTCCGGATTGTTCAGCCAGTCCTGAGGCGATTGGAACCAGTGCCACCACCGTTCCCACACTCGTGCCGATTGACATCGAGATGAAGCAGGATGCCAGAAACAGTCCCGCCAGCAACCATTTCCCCGGAAGAACAGTAAGCGTCAGATTGACAGTCGCTTCCACGCTCCCGATTGCCTTTGCCGTGGTCGCGAACGCCCCCGCCATCACGAATATCCAGATCATCAGCAGAACATTCTTGTTGCCAGCACCGCTTGAGAATATGTTTATCCTTTCCGCCACAGCCCCTTTCGTGATCAGCATCGCATAGACCGACGCGATCAGAAACGCCGACGCGATCGGCACCTTATAAAAGTCGTGAGCCACCAGCGACGACGCCAGATAAGTCACCAAAAACACAGCCAGCGGACTCAACGCCAGCCAGCCGTTCATTTTCAGTCTGTTGATAGTTCGTTCCATAATACTTTGCAAATTTAGTAAATTACAGAATAATATTTATCTTTGTCTTAGTAAGCGTTGAAAAATAAGTTGAACTAAATTTTGTGTCAGATTTATGAGGATAGATTTCTTTTGGAAGAAGGAGTGTGCCGGTGGCACATGACTGATGAGAAAAGAAATATAGACCATAAAGATATACAAATTGTTCAAGTTATTTTTTAATGATTACTTAAAACCAAATACTATTTGAGATGAATAAGAGAATTTTACCATTCGCCGTCGCCGCGATGGCCCTGACCCTGACCTTGGCTTCCTGTTCTGACAATGAGACTGAGGTCGCCACTTTTGCCGACACTTACGAGCAGACGCTCGCGCAGAGTGACTCCGCTTCGGTGCAGATAGTTCATTCTGTCGAGTACTACAAGAGCTTCGAGGGCGGTAACGCTTTGAAGAAGAAGATCAACAACTCTATCGTAAAGGCTTGTTTCGGAGAGAAATATGACGGTTTTTCGGTGGAGGAGGCTTCCGATGCCGTGTCGGACACGTTGATTGCCAACTACCAGAGGGAGGCGGGAAGTGTCTACGACAATGCTGTCGCCTACGCCAAGGAGAATGGATTAGACTATGACTATAACTATAGCGCGGCGATGACCTGCAACTGGTACTACACCGTTCAGGGAAAGTTCGCGGAAGGGTTCATGGATCTCCAGACCTACCAGGTGTACAGCGAGAACTACCTTGGCGGAGCCCACGGAATGCATTATCGGATTCCGGACATCATCAACCTGAAGACTGGCGAGATCGTGACGGAAAACGAATTGTTCAAGCCTGGCTATGTCGCTCCGGTAACGGAATTGATCAAGTCCAAGCTTGCGTTGGACAGGGGAGTTGAAGACATTAATGAAAGTGTGATGTTCAGTGAAGGCCTGGTTCCTAATGGACATTGCGGTGTGTCAGGCGCGGGAGTGACTTGGTACTACCAGCCTTACGAGATCGCGAGCTACGCTGAAGGCATCATTGAGGTTACGGTCTTCTGGATTGACTTGAAACCGTATCTCAATCCTGAATTCGTGAAGTTCTAGACGGTCTCCAGCTCGGCCAGATTGCCGGCGATCCAGACAGTGTCACCGGCCTGGAACCTGAAATCGGGTTCCGGGTTGGTGATGAATTCTGAACCCCTGAGCACGCTGATGACCATACAGTGATATTTCCGGAGGTTCGTGCCGCGTAGGGTCTTTCCGGTCAGGAACGATTCCTCGGTAAGTGCCTCAGGCACGATCTTGAAACTATTTCCAGAGTCCTGAATTTCCGGAGCGACGGCGCACGCCATCATATTCCTCAAGGATTCGAGTTGGGCGGATGTGCCGACGGCGAGCATCTGGTCGCCCGGGAACAGCGACACATCACCGGACGGAACGATCATATTCATTGACCCTCTGGTGATTTTGATGATGTTCGCCCCCGTTTCTGCCCTGAAAGGAATATCCTTGAGAGCCTTTCCGGCGTAGGTGGAATTCTGGGAGATGGTAAGCGTCTCTGTGTGAACGTCATAGTCGGCGAGTTTCTGGCTAACGGAAGAAGCGACCGGCTTGCTGCGCCTTTCATTCTCCTCCTTTTCATTGAAGTTTGAAAGGAAACGCATCTCCAACGCTGAATATTTATGGATGGACCGGCGGGCGAAGAGAATGAATATTATGCCGGCGAAGAAGATTGCCAGAACCGTCCAGCCTGCGAGGTGGAAATATGACGACAACACAGCCAGTACGATTCCCACGGCAAGGAATGAGCGCGCGAAGATCAGCCCCATCAACGGCCAGATGTTACTCGGCTTCTCTTTCAGGAGTTTAGGGGCGGATTTGCTGATGGAGCCGGAATGGACTCCGAGACCGAAAAGGAACGGGAGCATCGCCGCAAGGGTTATTCCGACCTCGATAACCTTATGTATGGTCACGCTTAGCTCCGGGGAAAATTTCTCTACAGCAGGTCTGAGATAAAGCTTTGATCCTATGTAGATCGCTATCAGGATCACGCCATAGAGGACGATGCGTGTGAAATAGGCGTTCAGCAGCGTTTTCCATTCGTTGTGCTCGGCGGCGGTCTGTTTGCCGGAGTCGTTCATCTGGGCGAGCCTGTCGATCCATTTGGCCGGTAACCGTTTGTTTAACAGATTATAGCACGGATCCGCCAGCTTTATCATAAACGGAGTCGTGAACGTTGTTATGACGGAGACCGCTATGATCACCGGATAGATGAAATCCCTCATCACGCCGAGGGTGCAGCCGACTCCGGCGATGATGAATCCGAACTCTCCGAGCTGCGCGAGGCTGAACCCAGTGTGGACGGCGTTGTCCAAACCGTTGCCGGTCAGGATGATGCCGGCTCCGGCGAAGATGATGTGGCTGATTATTACGATCACGGAGAGCAGCAGGATCATCGCCCAGTGCTCGGCGATCACCGATGGGGCGACCATCATTCCGACAGAGACAAAGAATATGGCTCCGAAAAGGTTCTTGATAGGCTCTACGATGTGGTCAATGTGTTCGCTTTCAGAAGTTTCTGCAAGGATGGACCCCATAACGAAGGCACCGAGTGCGGATGAGAATCCGACCGATGTGGCCAGAGCGACCATCCCGAAGCAGAGGCCGATACTGACAATCAGGAGAATCTCGTCGTTGAGATATTCCTTGGCCTTTTTCAGCAGGGTAGGGATGACGTAGATTCCGACGAGGAACCAAAGAATCAGGAAGAAAACGAGCTTCGCTATATTCATTATCAGCTCCTTGCCTGCGAAGGATTGTGAGACGGCCATTGTCGAGAGCAGCACCATCAACAGGATCGCTATGAGGTCTTCCACCACAAGGGTCCCGAACACGACTCCGGCGTACGGCTTGTTCTTCAAGCCGAGGTCATCGTAGGATTTCAGCACGACCATCGTGGAGGACATCGACAGCAAACCGCCGAGGAAAACGCTTTCCATAAAGCTCCAGGACAGGGCCTGGGCCGTGACAAATCCGATCAGGAACACTCCGATGAACTTCACGGCCGCAGTGACGATGGCGCTTCCGCCGACCTTCAGCAACTTCTTGAAACTGAACTCCAAGCCGAGGCCGAACATCAGGAATATTATGCCGATCTCCGACCATTGGTGGACGGTCGCCTCGCTGGATATTCCCGGAAAGAAGCTGATGTTCGGGCCGATCAAGAAACCGGCGAGGATGTAGCCGATGATTAGCGGTTGTTTGAGTGCCTTGGATATTATCGTGAACACTCCCGCCGAGATAAGGATCACGGCGAGGTCACGCACTATGTTCATTTCTTCTGACATTGCTCGTTTGTTTTTAAATGTCTCATTCGCGGCGATCACCGCTTGCAGAACGACAAATTTACTGAATAGATTGGCTTTTTATCCAAATATTCACGTTTTTTCCGTAAGTTTGCCGTCCGAAACTGAGAGTGATGACCAGACCGTGGCTTAAATTAGTCAAGAGATTCGCAGAGTTTTCCGCGTCGAGCCTTTTGGGGACGATTGTGGACACGGTTGTGCTTTGGGTCTTCTCCAAATGGGTTTTCAGCACATATTTCGGCCAGTACATCGTCTCGCCGGCCATCTCGTTCGAGTGCGCCGCCGTGACCAATTTCGTCGTGGCCTATTTCCTTATCTGGAAGGACAGGGTGTCGCGCCGTACCGCAAGGTCGTTTTTCCGTCACCTGGGCGGCTACAATCTATCCTGCATCGGGGCGTTCTTGGTCAAGATGGCCTTCCTGCTTCTGATCCAGAGGATGTTCCGGTGGAATGTCGTGTGGTGTAACCTGCTGGCACTGTGCGTGTCCGGTGGACTTAACTTCTTTATGAGCGAGAGGGTCGTCTTCCGCAAGAAAAAGGCCTTGCCGTCTCACGATATCGAGTTTGAGGATTAGCCTTTCCTTTTTCCGGAGAAAAGTCGTTGCGGCAGTTCCATCGCGAAGATTATTCCAAGCACTATCGCGATCGCTCCTTTGACAGCGGTGAATCCGGCGGACGCGGAGAGGTAGAACTGGCTTGAGACGAGGTAGTAGGTGAACCAGAATATTCCGGCTCCAGGGACGAGCGGGAATATTCCGCATAGCAGATAGACCGTGCTCGGGCATTTGTCCTTGACGGCGGTGAAGCGGGAAAGGATGCAGACTATCGTAGTGGCAAGGATGATGGCGACAGTCGGTCCGCTGTGGCAGAACCTTGTGAGCATCAGGTAGATGACCCAGCCGATGGCTCCGATCACTCCTGCCGTGAAATACTGTCTGCGTGGCGCGCCGAACAGGATCGCAAAGGCTAATGTGCCGACGAACGCGGCGAGGCATTGCCACATGATTCCGGCGGTCTCGGGATTGACGGTCATTCCGCTGAGTTTGATCATTCCTCCGAACACCCATCCGTCCGCTATGAAGCTGATACTCACGCCGAGAGCTATGCAGATGAATCCGAGCATCGCGTCCGTGAGCCTTGTCAACCCGGCTATGTAGTCGGAATTGGCCAGATCCCGGACTCCGTTCACGAACGGAACTCCGGGGATGAGCGGCATCACCGCTCCGATGATGATGTTGCTGAGGCTGTCGCCGAATCCTAATCTGTAGGAAGCGAGACAGAGTATTGTGGCCACGAGGGCGTTGCAGATGCCTCCAACAATTTTTGATAATGAACCGCTTACGAAGAGGCAGAATACGTAGAGCAGCGCGCCTATCACGAAGTCAGCGGCGCAGTCCATAAACCCTCCGCCGAACACGGCGCAGAAACCGGCTGCCCCAAAGGCTGACCCGGCGATTTGTTCCCAGGCCGGTTTAGCGGGAGCGTCCTTTATGGCTTCCAGTCGTTGCCGAGCCTCTGACAGAGTGTGTTTCCCAGCCGCTATCTCGTAACTTAACTTATTGACAGCGACCACTTTTGAAAGCTGGATTCCACGGATAGGAATGAACTCGACATTGGCGTACTTCCCGAGCGAGCCGGTTGTGAATATGCCGTTGCTGAGCACGAAAAAATGTCCGGAATCCACCCCGTAATGCGATGCGATCCGTTCCATAGTGTCCTCTACACGGGAAATCTCCGCCCCGTTCTCCAGCAGGATGTGCCCTGCGATCGAAGCGACTTCCAGAACTTCTGTCGTGTTGTCCGTCTCAACCATACGACAAAATTACAATAAAATCACTACATTCGTGTAAAATTGGATTAATGAATATGAACACTTCGATAATAGCGACCTTGCTGATTCCTTTCGCCGGCACTCTGATCGGTTCCGCCTTCGTTTTCTTTATGAAGAAAGAGATGCCCGTCCTGCTGCAGAAGGCACTGCTTGGTTTCGCTTCCGGAGTAATGGTGGCTGCTTCCGTGTGGTCCTTGCTGATTCCGAGTATGGAAATGTCGGCAGGGGAAGGCATCTGTACTGTTATGCCGGCCGCTATCGGTTTCATTGCCGGAATGGGTTTCCTGTTGGCTGTCGATTACCTGACTCCTCACCTTCACATCGGCGATGAGAGTCCGGAAGGCCTCAAGGCGAGAATTTCCAAGACCGCTATGCTGGCTCTTGCGGTGACTATCCATAATATTCCTGAGGGAATGGCTGTCGGTGTGGTGATCGCCGGCTCATTGCAGGACGGGATCGGAATCGCCCCCGCCGCCGCTATGGCAACCGCGATAGGAATAGCGATCCAGAATATTCCTGAAGGCGCTATCATCTCGATGCCGATGCGCGCCGCCGGCAACTCCCGCCGCAAATCCTTCCTGATCGGAGGTTTGAGCGGAATCGTCGAGCCAATCGGCGCGGTTCTGGTGATCCTTCTGGCCTCATTGATGACCCCGATCCTGCCGTATTTCCTCGCCTTCGCCGCCGGCGCGATGCTCTATGTCGTTGTCGAAGAGTTGATTCCCGAAGCCTCAGTAGGCCAGCACTCCAACATCAGCACCATCGGTTTCGCCATCGGCTTCGTCTTGATGATGGTCCTCGATGTCGTTCTCGGATGATCTTTATGCCCGCGATCGCTACTTGATGAAGTTGTTGAATAGAAGACTGCTGTTCAAGAAGCAGACGGGAATAAGAAGCTGTTTTGAATTGTTTGAAATGTTCTTTGAGGTGAAAAATCTTCATTTTCTTCCCGCTTCTTCAGTCAGATAGCACCGCTATCTTCCTTGGAAGAAGCGGTCGAAACTGAAGTTTTTCACTCTCAAACCTTCAAACAAACAATTCAAAACAGCTTCTAACTCCTACCGAATATTGTGAAATGCTGCGGAATCGTTCAGGGTAAAGGTTTGCCTGCCAGAAATGAGCCGTAATGATATTTATCTACCGGTGCTGACTGTTGGCCGCACGGAGGTCTGCAAGTGAGACGTTTTCGTTGCGGTAACGGGCGCAATGCCCTTCCCAACAGTTCCTCATTATGGTATAGACTATCCGGCGTGCAATATACCTCGGCGGTATCGAAGAGAGTATAGCCCATCTCCACGGCATCGGCAAGAAGCTCCGTCATCTCCAGTTCATCAGCTGGCGCACCGTATGCGTGGCTCATACCCATACAGCCCAGTCCCACCGCTGAGACTCGCAGACCGCTCAGACCTAATGTCTTTTCGTACATAATCACTTCTTTTCCGCAGGGATCTGCATGTTTCCGAGATAGGCGCGCTCCTTCTCTTCAAGCGACATATTGAAGAAGCGTTCCTCCTTGAGCAGAGCGCCTTTGCTCATGGCCCCGCCCAGAGGGAACCAGCTGGTGACATATATTCCGTATCGCTTCGCCTTTTCCCTCATCGCCAGTCTCTGCGCGTATGGATGACATTCCATCTGAATGACCGCCGGCTTTACGACAGACTCACGCATTATCTTGTCGAAGACCTCATCGCTTGCGTCAAAATTACTGATTCCCAATACCCTGACCTTGCCCATCGCCACGGCCTTCTCCATGTCTTTCCATGCGCCTACAAAGTCGCCCACAGGCTGATGCACATACAGAAGGTCAATGTAGTCCAATTGAAGCCGTCCAAGCATCTCGTCTATCGCCTTCAATGTCTTTCCTTCCCCGTATTCTGTCGGACAGAGTTTGCTGGTGATCCATATTTCCTCGCGAGGGATTCCGCTTTCCTTCACCGCGCGCCCGACCCCGGCCTCGTCATTGTAGGCGTGTGCGGTGTCGATGTGACGGTAGCCGGCCTTCAACGCCGTGAGGCAAGACTGCTCGCACACCGAGTCCGACGGCTGGAAGAATGTCCCTAGGCCGAATTGAGGCATCAGTATTCCATTGTTGAGTTGTACCATCGGTACGTTTGCCGCAGTCCTGTAGATGTCCTGCGCAGCGGCTGAGCTGACCATTGATGTCAGCGCAACCAATCCTGTAATGATTCTCTTTTTCATATCTGTCCTTTTTTGACTTTGCAAAGTTATGGACAACGTAAAAGATACCTGTTACAAGAATTTCGGATGAAACAACACTTTTTGCGGATTCGGACGAGTCACGGCTGTCTTCTATGAAAGATCGCCTGCCTTGGCCGATGATTCTGCTGTGGTATGCAACTATTTGATATTGAATATATTCGTAAATACTGCCCTCTGAATTTGACTGGCAGGATATTGCAATTGGCTAAAATTCAGTGATTTAGGATTTCCGCGATTCGTTCATTTGCCCGATCCGCAGAATTTCCAGAGTTTGTAAGCTCTTGTTATACGCTTGGCGATCAAATCGTAGTCCTCCCAAGAAAACGGAGAAGGGTGTAGGAGAGCCATCGCTTTCTTACTGAACAGCTTGTCATATTGCTGAATATATTTTTGAAAGTAATAGCATTCCACAAACGGCTGGATTTCCGGGCTGAAATCCTCATCGCTCAGCCGATAGTCACAATGTTTGGCAAGGAACTCCGTTCCAGTCATCTTCCGTGCCTTTACCAGTTGGATATCATCAGAGGCTTCATAGTGAATATTTCCGTAGAATCCATTGTCAATCACCCAAGTAAGGAACATCGCTATGTGATTTGACGCATATTCCCATATAATACTCTCATCCTCGGCTGTGAAGTCTTTGGGATTCTTCTGAGCCGCATATCGGGAATACATCTCATCGAAATAGAAATCCGCCTTATCCGTCAGGAAAGGTTGCCTGTGAGCTACATTTGCATTGAGCGAATGGACCACTATCCCGATTGTCGTGCCTACAACAGCAATTAGTATTGTCTCTAACATTGTAATATTCCATTTGTTTTGTCTGGGGAAAGGGCTTTCCCCCGGATAAACCTTTGTTATTTACTGGTTTGTCCACCCAAAAGGGCTTCTCGCCGGATAACCCTTTGTTATAGACCAGTTTGTCCACCAGAAAGGCTTTTCCCCGGACAAAATAGTCGAGGGGCTATGCCGGCGATGCTGGACTGGTCGCGCGGCTTTCATATTCATCAAGGGCGCCGGACATCAGCTCACGGCCTTTGGCGGCGATCTCCTCGCCTTTGGCGTAGTCGGGGATGGCACCGTAGGAGTCGAAGTTCATATTCACAAGGACATCGGGCTTGTAGAGTTGGACGGACAGCATCGAGATCGTGCGGTTCATCAGGGAGAAGGTTCTGCTTAGAATCGAGTAGTAGTTGTCGCTCATCGGAACGTTTTCGGCTTCTGCCTTCGTCTCAAGCTCCTTGGTCTTGCGGCCGATGCCGCGCATCTCCTTGTAGGCCTTCTGCGCCTCGTCGCCCAGCATCCTCACGCGGTCGGTAATAGGAAGGCCTTTTCTGGAAACGAGCTCACCGAGCGTGTCAAATGTGTCGGACACAAGTTCCGAATCGGCCTCGTGGACTTCGTCCAGAGCGGTGACATAGCCGGCTATCTTCTCTGAGTCTATCTGGTTGACATCGAACGCCACAACTATGTCGTGACCGTTCCGGACGGCCTGGCTGAGAGGCATCGTGTTCACGATTCCGCCATCAATCAATGTATGTCGCCCGTACTTCACCGGGCGGAATAGCGATGGGATTGAGATAGAGGCCCTTATCGCGTCAAAAAGTTTCCCCTCCTTGAACACGACTTCCTCACCGGTATATAGATCGGTCGCCACGGCCCTATAAGGAATGCGAAGGTCCTCTATGTTCACATCCGGGACAACCTCTTTGATGGCCGAAATGACCTTGTCTCCCTTGACAAGATAGCTTTTGCTGATCGAGATATCAAGCAGCGAGACAAGTTTGGAGTTGTCAAGGCCGAACAGCCATTTCTTGAACTCTTCCAAACCTCCAGCGGCATAGACACCCCCGACGAGCGAACCGATGGAGCAGCCTGCCACCGAAGTGATGTTATACCCCCTTCTCTCCAACTCTTCTATAGCACCAATATATGCGAAACCTCTCGGCCCGCCGCTTGAAAGCACCAATGCAACATCCTTTGTCATAAGGCGAACAGTTTAATCTGCATAAAGATAGGAATATTCTGCCATCCAAGCAAACTTTGTTTTATGAATATGTCTGCGAATATAACCGCAAACGAAGGCAGATTCCTAAGTGCCCAAAACATTTCAACGAATATGTAAATTGTTTTATATCACGCAGTAAGGTACAACAATCCAGATTCTTTTCTAAATTTGCGTCCGGTTAGTTAGAAGGAATATTAATATGGTGATGACAGATCAGATCAAGGAACCTGAGATGTCCTTGAAAACGTGGATGGCCCTGGTGGGGCTGACGCTGTCGACGTTCATATTCAACACTTCGGAATTCATTCCGATCGCGCTGCTGACAGACATCGGCAGGGATTTCGGATTGACGGAGGCCAAGGCAGGAATGCTGATTTCCGTCTATGCTTGGGTCGTGATGATCCTTTCGATGCCGCTTATGCTGATGACATCGAAGATGGAGATGCGTAAGCTGCTTCTTGGAGTCGTGGCGGTGTTCACTTCGTTCCAGGTTATGTCTTATCTGTCAACATCTTTCGGGATGCTGATGGTTTCCAGAATCGGTGTGGCCTGCGCCCATTCGATCTTCTGGTCAATCGTGTCGATCATCGCTGTCAGGATCGTTCCGGAGAGCCATAAGCCCATAGCCCTAAGTATGATAGTCACAGGATCATCAATCGCTATGATTCTCGGCCTGCCACTCGGACGCGTCATCGGGCTCAGCGTGGGCTGGAGAATTACGTTCCTGAGCATAAGTGCGGTCGCGCTGGTTGTGTTCCTCTATCTGTTCACATTGCTCCCGAAGGTGCCAAGCGGAGGCGGAATGACCGCACATGACCTGCCGGCAATGCTGAAGAACAAGGTTCTCATCGGAATATTCATCACCACCGCTGCCTTTGCCACCGGTTATTATACAGCGTACAGCTACATTGAGCCGTTCCTTCAGCAGGTCGGAAAGATGACAGAGAACCAGATCACGCTGACTTTGATGCTCTTCGGTGGAGCCGGGATCATCGGAAGTATGTTGTTTTCAAAGTATTTCCCTAAATATAGGTTCAAATTCATCAATGTCACGCTGCTTGGATTGATCGGTGGAGTCGTGCTCCTGCTACCTTCCGCATTCAGTGTTCCAGTCACAATCGCTGTCTGCGCAATAATAGGAATGTCGGCGACAGCGTTCAATGTGGCGATGCAGTCAGAGATCATCACGGACACTCCGCAGTCGCAGACCTCGGTCGCTATGTCAATCTTTTCGGGAATATTCAATTTCGGCATAGGGACGGGGGCCTTGATTGGTGGAATGGTCTGCACGCATCTGTCGATCTCGTTCATCGGAATCGCCGGCGGACTGATTGTCATGTTGGCTCTGCTCTACTGGCAACTTATTGTTGTCAAGAGGTCACTTCGACAGGCTCAGTGACCGATTCGGCTGCTGGCCTGCTACCTTTCCGGTCGCTGAGCTTGTCGAAGCGACTGCTCGTGTCCTGTAATATTCAGAGAATCAATGAACTCTGAATTTCTGCCCTCCCAAACGTCCCGTCACCAATCTGTAACTTTCTGTAAAAGAGCGAGCGACGTTCCACGCTTTGAATTCCAGAAACTAAAGTGTTTGCTCTATCCTTTAGTATGACCGGCGCAGAAATCGGCGATGGCGGCTTCGAGGAGGGTGAAGACCTTGGAGATCAGATAGCCGTCAGCGACGGCGTGGTTCATCTTGACAGTCACAGGCATCATCTTGCGGCCGTTCTCTTCACGGAACTTTCCCCAGTTGACGATTGGCTGGTAGTAGAGATGGCCGTCCGGAAGCTCCACATTCAGAGAATCGTATGAGATCCACGGAATGAATGACGCGTCGAACCAGTTAGGATGTCCCACCGGATCGAAATGATATTCAGGATGTGCCTTGGTATATTCAATGTCCCTCTTGCAAGCGGCATAGAAAGTGGAATATTCATCGGAATATTCAGTGTACACAGGCGTGCAGGTCTCGGTGGCCTCGTTGAAGACGTACTGGCACGGGTTGATGCGGTCATAGACGACGACCTCGTCGCTTCGCCAAAGGTACGCCATCCGGTAGTCCTCCCGCGAGTTCATCACCTTCGCCAGCAGGTAGAGGAAGTTGATGTAGAACTTCGTGCCGGTCCTTTTGGAATATTCATAAAGCCCGGTGATGTCGATCCTGCCGGTGATTGAGACGGAACATCTCGCAATCTTGGTGAACCGCTCGTAAACGCCCTTTCTGTAGTAGGTATCAAGGTCTAATTTCTTGTATGTGCTCATAATTTCTTGTGTTAATCAATTGTTATTCGACGTTATGCACTTTTGGCTTGCGCCTGAAGATTGCCCTTTTTTGTTTCGTCTGCAAAGTTACATAACAGAATCCGATAATTTCGAGATGACGTATGGACATTATGTGATTCCAAATGTCAATCAATGAATATCTTGTCTCGTGTCTATGTGGACAATCCCGTTATCTCGTCCGTATTGCTGACAGTGTTCCCGGTCGCTGAACTTGCGGTGCACTGAGCCTGTCGAAGTGTCGGTGCACCCTTCCCAGCAAAAAGTCTGTGCGTGTTGGAAAGAGGCTGCCGTAGGTGCTTTCGTGAGTCAATCCTGCTTTTTTGCGCACCGATATCATATTAATTTTGTAACTTTGAGGGCAGACAAAAGCACCACATAATGAATATCTTGCGGAAAATCCGGCTTTCGGGGGAATATGGAACTGCGTTATACGCTGTCTCAGGTGTTGTCACGCTTGCCGCAGCCGCCTTGGTGGTCGGTTTGCCGTCTTCGATCTCGCTTTGCGTCCTTTTGAAAAGTTTGAGCGTTCCGGTCATCTTGTACTTGTTCCATTCTTTCGGAAAGGAGGGGACAATATATTTCTACATAAACCTTGGAATCAGCCGTAACGAGTTTTTCTTGATGCCGATTGTTGTGGAGTTTGTGGCATTTGTCCTTATTATGATTATAACCTGGAACATAGGATATGCAATCAGATAAGACAAACAGGATGCTTGTTGACAGCGTTCATTTGCAGTTTGGCTCCCACACTGTCCTCCAGAGCGCTTTTCTGACCGCCGAAAGCGGAAGGGTGACCGGAGTGCTTGGACGTAACGGTACCGGCAAATCCTGTATGTTCAAATGTATAGTTGGAGGCCTTAAACCACAGAATATGTTCGTCCGCTTCAACGATGAGCCGAAGACTGATTATGCACATATAGGGGAGCGTGTCAAGTACCTGCCTCAGAATCTGTTCGTTCCAGGGAAATTCACATTGGGCGAGGCTTTCAGGTTATATGGCGTGGATTACGATGAGCTCGTGAGGTTTGACCCGAAATTCCACTCTTTTCAGCGGAAGATGTTCAGGGAACTCTCCGGAGGAAAGGCCAGAGTCGCGGAGATGTTCCTTGTGCTGAACAGCGAGGCGGATTTCTACATTCTCGACGAGCCGTTCTCCAACATAGCTCCGGTCTATGTAGAACGTATGCAGGAACTGATCCGTGAGCGGAAAAAGAGCAAAGGCATCATTGTTTCCGACCACTTGTACGATGCCATCATCGAAATAACGGATGACCTTTATATAATACGTGACGGCTACACCTTCCCGATCAAAAGCCGGGAGGACCTGATTCGTCACGGGTATATTCTCAGATAAAACGAAAGTTCGGGCAGATAAAGACATAAAAAGAAAGATCAGGCGCGCGGCATTAATGGCGGCCTGATCTTTTTTGAATATGAAGTTTTCCGTTATTTGCTCATGGCCAGGAGGACATCCTCGGTGATCTGCTCAGGAGTGAGGCGGTTCGCTTTCAGCAGTTCTTCGACCACATAGCTGTCCTCGAATTGTTTGCGCTGGCCTCTGACGAGGACTTTCACATCGGTGTCGCCGTAGAACCTGGCTATCTTCTCGCCCCAGCCACCATCGATCTGGCCGTCCTCAAGAGTGATTACGAGTTCGTGATCGGCCTTGAGTGCCTCAAGGGTCTTCGTGTCGAGGGATGTGATGATTCTCGGGTTGATCAACGTCGCGTCAACGCCTTGGGCTTTCAGAAGTTCACAGGTCTTCTTTCCGTGCTGGAAGTAAGCCCCAAGACCAAGAACGGCCACCCGACTGCCTCTGTGGGTGATTTCGTACTTGGCCGCAGACCAGTCAACACCTTCAGCCTTGACCTCAGGACGTGAGATAACTCCGTTAACCGGCACACGAATGGCTACCGGATGCTCCCTGTAGGCGATAGCCCAGTCCAGCATCGCGAAATATTCCTCACGGCAGGTCGGTGCCAGATAAATGAGGTTAGGAATATTTGCGAGCAAGGTGATGTCGTAGAAACAGGTGTGGGTCACATCGTTCATACTCTCGATTCCGCCCCAGAACACGAGCATCAGGGCCGGGTTGTCATTGATGCAGAGATCCTGTGAGAGTTGGTCGTATGTTCTCTGGATGAATGTGCTGTAAACTCCCCAGACAGGTTTTCCGCCACGTTTTGCGATACCGGATGCCATCGCCACAGCGGTCTCCTCGGCGATTCCCACGTCCACGAACTGTTTTCCGGCCTGTACCCTGCGAGGCTGGGTGAACCCGAACACGGTAGGCGTGCCGGAAGTGATTGCGACAAGCTCATGATTTGACTGCATCTTCTCCAGCAGATATTTTCCGGTAAGATCACCGTAATCCTCGGCTGTGCTTTTGAATTTAGGCTCACCGGTCTCCACATAGAATGGACCACCGAAATGCCATTTCTCCTTGTTCTCCTCGGCGTACTTCAAGCCCTTGCCTTTGAGGGTGTTGATGTGCACGACAACCGGCTTGTCGGTGTCCTTGACCTTTTGGAAGGCATCGATGAGAGTGGCGACATCGTTACCGTCGCCCACATAGACATATTCAAGCCCCATCGCCTTGAAAAGGTTGACCTCCGCCTTTCCGTTGGTCTCCCTAAGCAGCTGAAGGTTCTTGTACAGACCGCCGTGGTTCTCCGCTATCGACATCTGGTTGTCGTTGACGATGATGATGAAGTTGCTGTTAAGCTCAGACCCTGCCACGCTCAGTCCCTCAAGGGCTTCGCCGCCGCTCAATGATCCGTCGCCGATCACAGCGACGACATTCTCCTTTCCACCTGCCAGGTCACGTCCTTTGACAAGTCCGCAGGCAAGGCTGATCGAGGTCGATGTATGGCCGATGACAAAATGATCGTGCTCGCTTTCGGACGGCTCGCTGAAACCGGTCACGTCATTGTAGTGGGCCGGATCCATAAACGCCTGCTTCCTGCCAGTCAGGATCTTATGCGCGTAGCTCTGATGTGAGACATCGAAGACGATCTTGTCGACAGGGGAGTTGAACACATAGTGCAGAGCCACAGTGGCTTCCACCATTCCGAGGTTCGGGCCGACGTGGCCGCCGTGATTGCTGACCTTTTCGATCAGATAGTGCCTGGTCTCATCAGCAAGGACGTTGAGCTGTTCGACGCTCAACTTCTTGATGTCGGCCGGGCCGTTGATTTTTTCCAAGTACATATCAAATTCCTTTATTTAGTTTCTTAGGCGATCCTTCAGAATCACCAAACTTATCATTTCCCGGTGCAAAGTAAAGCAATCTTTTTTGAATATGTCAGAGTCCGTCTCGGATGAAAGTATTTGAGGTAACATATTCCGTAATTAGGGTACACCATATCGTTTCATCTTTTATGACGGCCTGCACTTTGCCGCTGTCTTCCGGCATATAGCACAGGAGGAATTGTACCTCTCGATTCATATCGGCTATACAAAAGTGGCGACTTGTTCTGTTGGAATAAAAAACATTGTTCATAATTTTGTATTATGCAGTAAAAACATTATGTTTGCATTACATAATAAACAGGGTGTATGAAATTCGTTGACAGAATAGATGAAACTGCACGATTAAAGGACGCACTTGCAAGAGAGAAGCCCTCGTTAGTCGTGATGTACGGTCGCAGACGGCTGGGTAAGTCAACGCTCATTAAAAGGGTGTTGTCTGAAAATGATGTTTACTTCCTTGCAGACCGTTCTGAAGAGCAACATCAGAGAGTATTGCTTGCAAAAGTAATAGCACAAATCTTCCCGGATTTCGACAAACTGACATATCCGGATTGGGAATCTATATTTCGTGCGGTCAATTATCGGACAGACAAACGTTTTACTTTGTGCTTGGATGAATTTCCGTATCTTGTAGAGCAATCGCCAGAGTTGCCGTCTGTATTGCAGAAACTTGTTGATGAGAAGCAATTGAAGTATAACCTTGTGCTTTGCGGTTCATCACAAAATATGATGTATGGGTTGTTCCTTGATTCTACCGCACCTCTATATGGGCGTGCTGATGAGATTATGAGACTTACGCCGATACACTTGCCGTATATTCAAAAGGCTTTGCATCTTAATGCGTTGGATGCCATTGAAGAGTATGCCGTATGGGGCGGTGTGCCGCGTTATTGGGAACTGAGGGAAAACAGAAGTTCGCTTGATGATGCCCTGTGGCGCAATATCCTTTCGGTAAATGGAACTCTTTATGAAGAGCCGATAAAACTATTTCAGGATGATGTCAAGGATATTGTCAAGACTTCAACGATCATGTCTTATATCGGGACTGGCGCAAACCGGCTTTCCGAGATTGCCGCACGATGCGATGAGCCGGCAACCAATCTGTCGCGTCCGTTGAAGAAACTTATAGACCTAGGATTTTTAGAGAAAGATGTTCCTTTCGGAATTGACGAAAAGAATGCAAAAAAGAGCCTATATAAGATTGCAGACCCTTTTATGGCATTCTACTATCAGTTTGTCGTTCCTAATCGCTCGTTTATCGAGCTTGGCCGTCGCTTACCATTAGAACAGGCACTGACAGCCCATTTCTCGGAGTATGTGAGTATTCATTGGGAAAAACTATGCAGGGATGCTGTAACGGGAAATATGGTCAATGGAATTGTTTACGGTAAGGCAAAACGTTGGTGGGGTTCTATTCTCAATGAGGATAAGAAGCCGGAACAGGTCGAGTTCGATGTTATGGCCGAATCGCTTGACAAAAAATATCTGCTTGTTGGCGAATGCAAGTGGACAACAGGGGAGAATGGGAAACAATTGACAGCCGAACTTCTCCGTAAAGCTAATTTGCTGCCGTTTGCCAAGAGCTACACTATTGTTCCTATGCTGTTTCTTAAGAATGCTCCGAAAGATGATGCCGGGAATGCGATGTTGCCGGAAGATGTTATTAAAATGATGAGGTAAATTAGTGGCCGACCATGGCCTGGAATACGTGTCCCTGATCAGAGTTGATTATCTCCGGAGCTCCGTGCCTTGTAATGGCACTTTTGACCGCCTTCATATTGACATACGCATCGGCACTACAACTGGAACAGGTCACCATCGGCCTAGATCGCCCCGAGCCCCATCAGCATATACCTCAATGCTTCTGCCTCATCGGCCACATAGGGCTTCCTGGACAGGACCATGCGGGCAATCTTAACGCCGTCATCGGCTTTGGTTATCTGCTGGAAGAATGGTTTTCCGTACTCCGGCCAGACCAACTCGGCTTTGTCGCCTTCATCGACTAGATCCACATAGACGACAACTACCCAGCCGTAGTCGGTGTCGTACTTCTTACATCCATTGACCTTCATCTTCATTTCATTGTCCTTCACGGTGACTGTTCCTTTCTCGAAGGCCATATCGCACTTGGTAATTTCGACAGAAGGGATGCGCATCTGCTGTGATAGAATGGCGTGGTCCTCGTAGGAGACATAGCGGGGCGTGGCGATGATTTCAATGGCCTCGACATACATTCTGCCGCTGTAGTTCAGCGGATTGGTGCTCTGCGCTGCTGCAGCGAAGGATGCCAGCAACGCGATGGTAAATACTAAGATTCTCGGTTTCATGTTGATTTGTGATTATTGAGTGTTATGTTTCTGTATCGCAATTATTGTCACATTCAGGTCTGCTGCCATTTCCTCCAAATGTTTGATAGGATTCTCTTCCTCAAGAAGATGAATTCCGTCAATGATGAAGACCCGCACCTTCTGCTCGGAGATAATAACCTTCGCCATAGTGTGCATTTCGCCAACCGATACTTCAGTGGAATCATCCATAAACAAAGGGGCTTTTGACAAAGTGATGATTCCGTTTTTGGCCTTATCCCATTCTTCTTTCGGTGCTGTAGCAAGCCTGGCGATATTATCCGTGTATCGAGAGAATATAATGTTCAGAAGATCACTTACGATATCATCCTCCTTCTTCTCAAGTGAGAAGAGAACGGTAGATATTCTATTATCGACGGCCAATGGAAAAGCGACCTCTGCGGCAGTTGATGTCTGGCTTTCTTCTTCGCCGTCATCGATAAGAAAGAGACCGGGCTCCAGACTATTTTCGGATATTTCTTTAATTGACTTGATTGTCTTTACCATATGTTTTTATTCGAAATGATTCTGTGGTTCATAATATTCAGCCAGTTGCTCAAACATCTGTTTGCGCTGTTCGCGTTTCAGGCTTGCCCTAACCAGGCCACGGACTTGACGATTAGTTCCTGTAGAAGAGGAATGACCTCTGAATGTGGACGAACCCATCATCCGATGAATACAGCAATGGCAGTGTATTAGGACAAGCTTAGAAGGACTATTTTTCGGCATCTCATCTTGCCTATGAGGATTATGAACAGGGTCGTCCCACTTTGATGATTTGAAAGACCGCCCTGTATAACAGCGCCTCATGAAGTTGTCTCTAAGTTTACTTCGGCTCATACCTTATAGTTCTTTTGATTGATCTTCGTGGACTCTCACCAGGATGACGGGGATGCCCATGCCTCTGGACAGTCCTTCAAGGTGACTGGCTATCCATTCTCTACCTTTCTCCGGGTGATCTTGGAAGTATTTAGCGGTGAGGCGCTCTGCACCGCTGATGATGAGGGCTCGGACGAAGCGGCGGTTGATGATGCCGGTGGCTTTGCGAAGAACAACTTTAAACTCGGGATTCTTCTGGTCCAGGACATAGACGGTACCGACAGCCTTCTCCTGAGGGATCAAGGATTCTATAGCTTCTTTGTGACCGTCCAGGGAAATGCAGAGGACAGATGTGTTCCACTTCTTGCGCAGATCGGACGCCATCTGGGCGACGATGAAGGATTCGCTCACTTCGTCAGTGGCGGTGATACGCTGTACACGACCCTTCTCGTAACCAAGGATTTGATTGATGAATTCTGCCATATCGAAAGTTTTTCTGCAAAATTAACCGGACCTTCGGCAGAAATTCGGCAGAAGCTAAGAAATTGCGTTAAAAACGGAAATATTTTGGCAGATTGTTCTGCCCAGCTGGAACTGCTGCCCTTCAGTTTCGTGGATGTGGCCGAAGAGATGCCACCAGGGCTGGGCCTTCAGGACGAAGTTCAGAATATTCAGAGACCCCAGGTCATTGTCCAGGATGCCGTAAGGTGGCCAGTGTGTGACCAGTATGTCGATATCGTCAGGGAGGTCTTCACCGGCACAGATGACAATATCCGCATCCTCCGGCACCTGCAGGCACGATGATGGCCATAGGGGTCGGAGAATACGAATATCTCAAGTCCTTTTAGGAAAATCACTATTATCGAGGGCTTAAAGTATATCCATCGAGGACAGAAATAGTATTCCCAAACTTGTACTGTTCCTGCTGTTTCATTTTGGTAAATAAACCGCTTGCATTTCCCTTACAACGTTTGGGGTAAGAAACGACTTCTGTTTCTAGAATGAAAAACGGAAGCGCATTACTATTGAGTTTCAGCTTCTCTGTGCATTGTGCGAGAAGTAGTTCAAAGGTCTTCATTTTATCGATACTGGATTGGTCATTATCGTAGAACAATTGATAAACCAGTATTGGCCTTTTACACATAAAGCATGCTGAAGCCGTCCGATGTAAAAACTGATATGGCAGCTCTGGATTGTTATTCAGCAATTCTTCAGCAGTCGAGATAGAACCATATCCGCTTCGATTGATATAGTCAATCCAACATTGGATAATTGCCTTCTTATGCTCTGCATTTCGATACCAGTCATTCAAAATCGGAGTGTATTCCTCTTCTTTGACATACTCTGTGTACTTTGCTTCTATGGTAATCCTGGATCCTTCTTTAAACAGAATCATCAAATCTGTCATTGAAGGTTTAGAATGCGCAAGAGTAATTCCTGATGCCCGATTCTGAAAAGCCTGCGTAGGATATTCGAAGCAATAATCGGCTTCCTGTTTGTTGAGACTACTCGCTCCAATACGCCGGAAGAAATCCTCCTTTTGAGAAATGTTTCTCTCGGGGTGCCAAAAATCAGCCAAAGGAAGAGATGATGTCTTTGGCGAGTTCGTCTTGGTTAATGACAGAGCATCAAGAGTCTGATCGTAACTGCAACAAGGATAATCCACTGAATACATATTATTTATTGATTATATTTCTCACTCAATGACTTAATAACCTCAGCAATGCTCTCCCTTAATTCAACGGGCTCCAGGACCTCAATCGAATCCCCAAACGACAGGATGTCCTGCTTGAAGTCATAGTCTGGGGCGAGGTTATAAGCGAAGATGCTGTGGTCGCGGTGCGTTTCGATCTCTTCCTGGCTATTGTGAAGCGGCAGGGATCGGAAATAGCAGACCTGTTTGCTATAGACCTTCAAGAGAACCTGCTGCGGCTTCATATCATCGTACTTGCGTATGCCGTATAGGGACTGGAACCAGGCTTTTGCATCCAAGCCCTCCGGGATCTTGAATGTGTCGGGAAGTATCTCTACCTCGAGCATGCGGTCTAGGGCGTACATGTGAGGTTTGTAGTCCTTGTCGTTATCCTTGTGGCTGTACAGGTACCAGCGGCGCTTGAACTCCCGGATGAAATACGGCTCCAGCTCAAAGGTCCGCTCCTCATTCATGCGATAACCCTGATATCGTACCTTCAATTTCCGGTTATCCCGGATAGCCTGGATAACGGTAGTTAGGAACTGGTGGCTGGAGGGTACGTTCTCAAAGAAGATTCTGTCCTTCATACCGGCACTCTCGTTCAGGAGTGAATTCAAGCTGAGGGCATCCAGCATCCAGGAGCGGATGCCTGTTCCGTCCATATCATCTTCGTTGACGATACTATAGGTGTTATCCCTGCGGTCGCAGACAATCTCGATTCCAAAGATGTCAGAGATAGATTCTATATGATTCGAGAACGTACGCGCGGGAAGGTCACTTCCAAGTTCATTTACTGAGCTCCGCCGCCACAACTGCCTGATTTGGGCCAGTGTAAGAGGCCCGCGGCTCTGGAGTGTCTCCAGCAGCCAGATGTAGGATTTGAAGTAATTCTTTGCCATATCTGACCATAAAGATAGCAATATCTTCGGCAAAATAATGGCAGAATATAGAAATAGTGTATTTGCCGGAATCTTACTGAAGCACCCATTAACTTTGTCGCCAGAAAACGAATGAGAATATGGAAATCAAGCAACTCGTGCCAATGTCATTTGACTTTTATTTTGGAAATTATATAGGAGTTGGCTAACATTTTCCTTATGGTGCTGATATTTAAGTAATTGTGATTCGTTGGTATTCCTGCATAAGAATCTGTATGTAAAGGACCCAATCTCCATCGTAGTCATATAAGACAAGGTGTGGCGGAAGATCCCGGGCTTATGCATCGGGTGAAAAAAGAGGCTATCCTCACCCGACTCCAATCAGGGATATCTTTCCGGGTGTCTAACCACTCCTTTTTCACCCGGAATAATAGTTGGGGAATATATACAAGTTGACTACCTTCCTTCGCATCGTGCCGCCATATTCACAAAATGCGGGTGACGCCAGCGCGTATGTAACTGCTTGGCGACCGCTTGCATACCACGTTAGTCAACTGCTATATAGTTACCTTTATTTTTCGTAGGTATGCCTTTTGTCTGTGAGAGTATAGGATTTTCCATCATTTATTTACTTACATGGGTGTGAATCCAAACGGTACGCTTATCTCACCGTCAATCTTCTTTGAATACGTCATAAGACCTTTGGCTTAAAGTATTTATGATAACATATTCCGAGATCCTGGTACACATTGTGTGCGCAACTAAAAATATTCTTAAAACACCTAAAAATATTAGGAGATATGATTTTTATTCTTATCTTTGCATCCGTAAGATAATATTCGCGCGTTTGTTAACTTAAAGAATCGAGCAATGAAACAGAGACTTACGGCAAAAGAGGAAGAGGTGATGAACATCATCTGGGCCAAAGGCGAGGTGTTTATCCGTGACATAGTCGCGGCGCTTCCAGATCCGAAACCCAACTACAACACCGTGGCGACACAGGTGAAATTCCTTGAGGAAAAGGGATTTGTCAAGCGTAAGCCGATGGCGAACTCTTTCCAGTACAGTCCTGCGCTCACGGAACGTGACTATCACGGGACTACCGTCGGGGACGTTGTCTCCCGTTACTACAACAACTCCTACATCAGCCTTGTCTCCCAGTTCGTCGAAGAGGACAAGATGGATGTGGTGGACCTTAAAAAACTCATTTCTCAAATCGAAAGCAAAAGGAAATGATCGCTTACATCGTAACGAGCGGGTTGCTGCTTTCCGTGTTCTACGCATTCTTTATGCTGCTGATGCGGAAGACCACCTTCTTCACTTTCAACCGATTCTCCTTGATGGCTGGCAGCCTGCTTTGCTTGGCTCTGCCGCTCATCCATTGGGATTTCAGCGGAACCGCGGTCTCGAACGTCATCCCGACCCTGACCCTGCCGCAAGCGGTGGTCAGCGCGGAAGGCGGAACCCAGAACGCGGCAGACAAAGGAATATCCTGGCTCGGAGTCGTTTCAGGAATATACTTTCTCGGGGCCTTCGTTGTCTTGATTATGAATATCTTGTCCGTAATCCAGACCTGTCGTGTGATAGCCTCCGGCGAGCATATTCAGAAAGATGGATTCAAGGTTACAATAGTGGACGCTCCGGTGGCATCATTCAGTTTCCTGGGGCATATTGTGATCAGCCGTGAGGATTTCACCGCTACCCCGGTGATTCTGACGCACGAGATGAGCCACGTGAGGAAGCACCATTCTGTTGACGTGCTGCTGTTCTCGGTCGTCACCGTCCTGCACTGGTTCAATCCTCTCGTCTGGCTTGCCAGGGCTGAACTCAAGATGCTTCACGAATATGAAGCCGATGAATCTGTGATCAATCAAGGAGTGAACGCCGCTGACTATCAGCTGCTTCTTGTCAAGAAGGCTGTCGGTGAGCATCGTTTCCGGCTTGCGAACGGTTTCAACCACACAAAACTTTCAAATCGAATCGCTATGATGATGTCAGAAAAAACTAATGGATGGTTCAGGCTTGCGTATGTCATCTGCATACCACTTCTTGTTTGCACATTGTGCTTCAGCAGTTTCACAAAACCGGATTCAACCGGATCGTTGTCCGATGAGACAATGATCTCGGAAACAGCGCCAGAGAACGTCTCGGTTACTGTCACCGGGGAAAGTCGCAACGATATTAACATAGATGTTACCACCGATGATGATGAACCTGTCCCATTCCAAATGGTGGAGACCAAACCGGTGTTCCAAGGCGGTGACGCAAACAATTTCGCCAAATGGGTCAATGAGCATTTGATCTACCCGGAAGATGCTCAGAAAGCTAAGAAACAAGGTCGCGTCGTTGTTCAGTTCACTATCACAAAGACAGGAAAAATGGAAAACGTCAAAGTCTTGAGAGGAACCTTCAAATCCTTGGATGAGGAAGCGTTGAGGATTGTCAAATCTTCTCCTGTATGGGAACCAGGTAAGATGCAGGGCAAGGCGGTCGATGTCACCTACACATTCCCTATCGTATTCCGACTCAAATAATGAGATTAAGCTACAAATTATTGATTACGATCAGCTTGCTTGCGTCGCCACAGATTGTGGCGGCGCAAGTGGCCGATCCACAGTCAGACCGGAACGCGGCCTTGAGTGAGGCCCGGTACCTCAAGAGTATATTCAAAATTGACGAGGCGATCGAGAGATTGTCCGCTTTCGTCACTCCGGACCGTTTCGATGAGGAGATTCTGTCCGAGCTGGCGGACTGTCATTTCCAGAACGGGGACTACGAGTCCGCTGCAGGGACATATTTCCTGCTGACCTCCAAGTTCCCGCGGAACATCCTGTACAAAGTCAAGCAGATGCAGACTTTCTACAGGATGAAGGCTTTCGCCCAGAGCGCTGAGGCCGGGAAGGCGGTGCTGCAACTTGACACGATACCGGCAATCGCCGCGTTGGTGGGGGACTCGTTCAATCAGGCGGATATGCCGGACTCCGCACTGACATACTATCGGCTCACGCTGTCTCTTAAACCATTGAATGAAAGCGTAGTGAGTAAAGCCGCGCGGATTCTCCTCTCTCGCCGGGACTATGATAGTGCGATCCGTCTGACAGATGAATATCTTGCCTTGGATCCCGACAATTTCACCATCGCCCCGATCAAAGGTCTGGCACACTATTCCAAGAATGAATATGCCCCTGCGATCGATGTCTTTGAGCGTCAGGAGAAACTTGGTAACGATTCCTATCCGGTCCACTATTATCTCGGACAATGCTATTGGCACACGGAGGTCATGTATCGTGCGCAGGAAGAACTGCTTGCGGCTTGGCAGATTGATTCAAGCGATGTTAATCTGGCATATTCAATAGCAGCGGTCTATGCCGACAGCAACCGTTCTTTTGAGAAGGAGGTCAAACCGTGGCTTGACAAGGCGATGAACATGCTTCAGCCGGATCCGCTGATTATGTTCAGGCTTTATCAGCAATATGGTCTCGGAGAAGCGAAACTTTTCCATTGGGACGAGGCTATCGCTCATTATCAGAAGGCATACGGTTACAATCCGAAATTCATCTTCGCCCTTACCAACATCGCCTATTGCTATGAGCAGAAAAAGGACTACAAATCCGCCCTCGAATGGTACGAGAAGTACTTGAAAGTCGCCAAGCCTGGTTCACGAGGCTACAATTTCGCCACCCAAAGCGTCAAGTACCTCAAAGGTGAGCTCTTTATGGATGAGAAGTAAGGCGACATATTCATCATCATAAAAGGCTGCGGTTCCGGATAAATTGCGTATATTGCCGTCACTAAAACAGACGGTTATGAGGAAGATTCTGGTTTTGTCGATGATGATGTTGGCTTTGTGCCCGGTTATGCACGGGCGGGAGGCCAGAGTTGCTGAATATCCGGATATTAACGGACATTATCTCAAGAGGGAGTGGAGGCGGTACGAGCGGCTTTCCAGGCGTGACAGGCCGGAGAAAGAGATCGCTCTGCTGACGTTCATCAAAGAACAGGCGCTGAAGAACCGGCTGGACAAGGACTACTATGACGCGGTGGTAACTATCTGCACGACACAGGCGCGGAGGAACTGGAAGCTGCGGGACTCTTTGAGAAACGTATTGACGGAAGAGTTCATCAAGGCCGGAAAACCCATAATGGCATATTCATTAATTAATTCGGGTGATTTGGGACGGCAGGAATTTGACGCGCTGCGGTTCGCGGAGGATAATGCCGAGGTCTTGAAAAAAGGAAAAAACGATGATTTTTGGAGGCTTGGCTACTGGGGCGAAGGCTATGTCTGCGACCACAAATTCATCCCTAATGACTATGAATATATTCTTTGGCACTGTCTGTCAGACGCTTCCGCGCACGACAAGGCTTTGGAGCTCTTGAAGGATGCGGTCGCCGGGAACTTTCCTCAATCTGCGTTGCTTGCCTATAGTGAGGCGCTTCGCAAGGATGGAGACAAGGAACTGGAACGCCTCGCCACGGACTGGAGCGGAAGCGTAGTGGCGTTGCTGCCGAGGAAGGTGCTGCTTAAAAGGGAATATGGCAGGTTGGTCAAGGAGGGCGGAACATCGCGGCAGTTTGCCGAGCTTGACTCCAAATGTCAGGCTTTCGAGAAAGAGCGGGAGTCGTATATTCCAAAATATGTAAGTTCGGATCTTCTCTTTGTTTCCTCTAATGATGTGAATAAGATAATCGCTGAGGAATGTGGAGGTGTGATTTCGTCATTGATTGATAGGCTGGAGGATAAGGATGTTTCCGTGTTGGTCCGTGAAGACACCGTGCTGGTCCGGTTCCGGAATATCAAGTCGACCAATCTGTCGGTTGAGAGCCAAGGTAAGGGTGTGTTCCGTAAAAGGCTCGACAATCCGGTCCGGAGTTTTTACGTCTGGGACACTGTGAAGGTGGCTCTGCCGGAGCTGGAGGATGGAGACTATTGGATCAAGGTTTCCGGCTCCGGGAAAGAGGCCGAGATCTCGTACGTTCACAAGACAGTGTCCGTTGCTGTCAGGAAGCAGGGTGACGGATTCGCGGTTTTCCCTGCTGATTACATCACCGGAGAGCCTTTCAAGGAGGTTGATGTCAAGATGACGAGAGGGGAGCGGGTGCTCTCGGCGCATCTGAGCATTGATGGATTCACGTTATTGCCTTCCGAGATGCAGGAACTGGCGGCTAAGAAGTCCGGACTTGAGTGCAAGGTTGTCTGCTCGGTGACGGATGGGAAAGCTGTTCGGCTCAGCAAGGAGGTTGTCATTGTCAAGGCGTCGTATCTTGACCGTCCGGTCACTTCGACAAGCTCAGTGACCAGTAGGGCTTTGGTCGCTGAGCCTGTCGAAGCGACCGTAGGGAATCATTCTGAAACAGAAACCTACGGCCGAATATTCAACGACCGTGGAGCCTACAAGCCCGGCGACACTGTCCGGTTCAAAGCCGTGATGTTCCGTGGAGATATTCATAAACAATTGGAAGTCATCGGAAAAGAAAAGGCATTCAAGGCCGCATTATACGATTCTCAGATGAATATGATCGAGGAGAAGTCGTTCCGCACCAACGATTTCGGGTCCTTCGCCGGAGAGTTCGTCATTCCGAAAGGGCGGCGCAACGGGCTGTTCAAGATTGCTGTTGCCCATGGCGACAAGGAGATTACGTCCAGAATGTTCAGGGTAGAGGATTTTGTACTGCCAACGTTCGATTTGACTTTTGATGAGCAGGAATCACTTTATTTCGCCGGAGATTCCGTGACCGTCTCCGGAAAGGTCGAGAGCCTCTCGGGGCATAGCCTCGCTTCCGCCCGGATGACGTTAAAGGTGTCGTGTGACGGGAAGACAGTGGATGAAAAAGAGATAAAGTCCTCATCGGACGGACGTTTCAGTTATAGATTCAAGGCGAAGGATCAAGGACGATATTCAATCAATGTGACCGTGAAGGACGAGACAGGGGAGACCAGGGAGTTTAGCACATTGGTCAATGTCAATAATGTGATCAAACTTGATTTCCATTTGGCTAACGGCACCGACGGGGATTTGCTGCTTACTGATCTGAACAAATCGGGAGAGGCCACGCAGGGAATCGTGACCGGGGACAAGGCAGTTTTTGTGCTGGAAGTCCGTGACAGATTCAGTAAAAAAGTGAAGTCTGAGATTTGCTATGACTTCTTGGACATTTCCGGAACAGTCTTGCAGACAGGTAAATGCGCTTCCGGCGATGAGATTGACTTGCCGACAACGGCTGACGGACTTTATGTTCTCCGGGCATATTCAGAGAAAACGGACAGTCTTGGCAAGGTGGTCAAGGCGGATAAAGAATATAACCTTGTGAAGGTGAGCCGTGAGGCGAAGTCGCTTGTGGCTCCTGCTGTCTGTCTTCTGTTGCCGGGTAAGACCGAAGTCGCTCTTGGCGAGGACATCGTTATGACGCTTGGAGCTTCTGTGGCACCATTATGGGCGGTCGCGACTATGCTTGACAGCGGCGGGAATATCCTTGAATCCAGAATGGTTACGATGGACGGCTCGTCTGCCGGTTCGCTGCGAGAATTGCGTTTTCGCTACCCAGCTGGAGCTGATGGCCCTGTCAGCATCCAGTTGCTCTTCTTTAAATATGGCCGCTTCTTTAAGTACGAGCATACTTACAACAGACTGTCGGACGAACTTGATATGCCTCTGGATTTCAGCGCCTTCACCGATGTCACCAATCCTGGCACTGAATATACCGTCAAGGTCCGCGTCCCGGATGGCATCGAAGGTCTCGCGGCGATTTATGACAAGAGTCTTGATGCGGTCCGAAAGGAGCTATGGAATCCGGTAAGGCTTGAACCTAAGGCCGTTTCGGATGTCCAGATGGATATCGCCTGCGGATATATCACGAACAAGTCTTTAGGTAACATCGGTAGTGGATTTTCTTCCGGAATAAACGGCATCGTGACGGATGCGAACGGGGATCCGCTGATCGGAGCGTCAGTCATCGTGGACGGCACATCCTATGGCACATCAGCTAACCTTGACGGGTATTTCTCACTTGACGCAAGTCCTGGGACGCTGATAACAATCAGTTACATAGGCTACCGGAGTGTGACATTGCGAGGAACTTCGGGAATGAATATCGTCCTTGAGGAAGACGAGTCCCGGCTTGATGAGGTGATGGTGATTGGTTACGGAGTCGCCTCCAAATCGGCACGGCGTCGTAAGAACCGTTCCAATGATTCGGGACGCAATTATGAGAAATCTGAGTCAAGTGCTTCTGCCGCCGCTGATTATGATTTCACATCCGTGCCTGTCAGAAAGATATTCTCAGAATCTTTGGCCTTTGAGCCGTTCCTCTATCCGGAAAACAACGAGGTCAAATTTACGTTTAAGACATCTGACAAACTCTCGACCTATCACGTTTTGTTCTTCGCTCACGACAAGGCGATGCGCAACGGCACATTGACAAGGGACTTCACCGTCACCGTGCCTGTAAAAGTCTCCGTCAACGCTCCGAGGTATCTTTACTCTGGAGACGAATGGACATTGACGGCGACCACCGTCGGCAATTCAGACGCGGTGATAGAGGGCGAGATGAAGATCCTTGAATATTCAAGAAGCGGCGAAGCCATTGACTCGCTGAAAGTTCCAGTGACGGTGAACGGTCGTGAACAATCGGTCGTGTCTTTCCCGGTTGATGTGCCTCACGACATCGACTCACTGACTTTCAAGGTCATATTCGCCTCAAAATCATTCAGTGACGCTGTCCAGTTCGGTGTTCCGGTTCACGATGCTAGTCAGGTCATCACCGAGTCCCATTCGGCCATAGCCTTGCCAGGAACTGACAAGGATAAGTTGCTGGAATCGCTCAGAAGCCGTTTCGTGAACGTATCCTCCGTTGGTGCCGTCTGCGAAGAGATCTCGATCGGCAAGATGATCGAAGAGGCCGCGACACAGAAGTCCGAGCCGTCATCCAATGATGTACTGTCACTTACAGAGGCATATTGCTTCAAATCATTCAAGTCGGAGCGCGACACTTCGCTGCTGGGCAGAATCCTTGCGTGCTGGAACTCCGACGGCGGTTTCGGCTGGTTCGAAGGTATGCGTTCCTCACAGTCAGTCACCGCCACGGTGCTGGATAGGATGGCTTTGGTGAGAAGTCTTGGCGGGAATATTCCTGATCTGACATCTTCTGTCGAGTATCTGGATTCCACTCAGTTCCTGGGCTTCCCGCGCTGGTTCGGCGGCCTGTCGAACGACACTTATATGCTCGTCCGCTCGAACTTCCCATCGGTCTGGTTCAAGGTGCGGATGGACAAGTCGCAGCGCAAGGAGTACCGCTCCCGACTCTCCTCTTTCCGGAAATATGCCCGCATCTACCTTTCACCTTCCAACCGCTTCGATTTCATTGATGGTCAGCCAGGTGCGAAAGCAAGACGTGTCCGTACCCTCAGCAATCTGATCGGCTCCGAAGAAGGAATATCCTTGGCTCGCGCTTGGGGCGAGCGTTTCAATGTCGATGCCGCGCTCCGCAGATCAATGGACGAAGACATCCTCTCCATCCTTGAATATGCCGTCAGGCACGATGGTGGCGGCTTCTACTACCCGAACGCTGTGATGCCGTTCAGAGGACTGCTGGAAAACGAAGCCTATGCCCACTCGCTCATCTCCGATGTGCTTTCTGAATATGCTTCCTCACATTCTGATCAAGTCACCGGTCAGAAAGCCGCCGAGATCGCCGATGGAGTCCGCTTATGGTTGATATTACAGAAAGAAACCCAGAACTGGGACACGGATCCAGCCTTTGTGAACGCCCTGTGTTCAGTCGGAAAGGGTAGCACCGACTTGCTGAACACCAGTGTCGTGACCCTGACCCAGCGTGTGCTGAAGCCTCTTGCTGATGTGAAGGCCTCCGGCAACGGCTTCTCTATCGAAAAGAGTTATTTCATTGGAAACAAGGAGGTTGGCCAAGGCGACACCGTCCGTAGAGGAGACCGCATCCGTGCCGTCTATACCGTCCAGAACACCGAGAACCGAAGTTTCATCCGTCTGACCGCACCCCGTGAGGCGTCTCTGATTCCAGTTGACCAGTTGTCTGGGATCTACAATCTGTCTTTCACCCCACTGACTGTTGACGGCTGGTACCGTGTCTCCCCGTGTGGTTACCGTGACGTGAAACCCGACCGTACCGTATTCTATTTCGACACCTATCCCGAAGGCCGCACCACCGTCACCGAGGACTTTTTCGTGACCCAGCCCGGCACCTTCCAGGCCCCCGTTCCCGAAATCGAATCCCTCTACGCCCCGCATTACCGCGCCAACGCCGCTGCCGTCCCGCGCAACCTGGAGGTCAAGTGACTTGTATTTGCCGGGACTATTCATTATTTTTGTGAAGATATGATTAAGTAACATGAAAAAAATAAGTTGCCTCAGATTAAGAGAATATTTTCGAGGATAGATCTATTTTCGAAGAAGGAGTGTGCCGGTGGCACATGACTGATGAGAAAATAGATATAGACCGAAAAGATTCCTTAAGATGATGCAGGTTATTTTTTGAAGGTTACTAAGTTGTTGAAAGAAAGATAGATGATGAAGAATGTTTTAGTGCGGAACAGCACGGCTGAATTTCTCACCTTCATAGCGGAAGGGAAGGAGGAAGGTATTCAGGTGCTATATAAGAATGAAAGTATATGGGCGACTCAGAAAGCAATGTCGATGCTATTTGACTGCTCGTCTGATAATATTGGCTTGCACCTGAAGAAAATCTTTGAAGCTGTTTTGAATTGTTTGAAATGTTCTTTGAGGTGAAAAATCTTCATTTTCTTCCCGTTTCTTCAGTCAGATAGCACCGCTATCTTCCTTGGAAGAAGCGGTCGAAACTGAAGTTTTTCACTCTCAAACCTTCAAACAAACAATTCAAAACAGCTTCTTTAAATCTGGTGAACTTGAAGAAGGTTCAGTTACCGAGAAAATCTCGGCAACTGCGGCGGATGGTAAAATGTATATGACGAAATTTTACAATCTTGATGCGATTATTTCGGTAGGCTACCGTGTCAATTCTATCCGAGCCACACAGTTTCGTCAGTGGTGCACAAGTGTTTTGCGACAGTTCACAATTCGAGGTTATGTTGTGGATAAAAAGCGGATGGAAAATGGAACCTTCATCGGAGAAGACTACTTTGAACATCTGCTTGCAGAGATTCGTGAGATTCGGTTGAGTAAGAGAAGATTCTACCAGAAACTGACCGACATTTACGCCACAGCTGTTGACTATAACCGTGACGCGCCCACAACAAGATTGTTCTACAAAAAGGTACAGAATAAAATTCACTTTGCCGTTCACGGCCACACCACCGCAGAACTGATTGTGGAAAGAGCTGATGCAGGTAAGGAACATATGGGTTTGACGACCTGGGAGAATGCTCCGGATGGAAAGATTGTGAAATCAGATGTCAGTATAGCGAAGAATTACCTGAATGGTGTGGAATTGGAAGATATGGGAAAATTGGTCAACTCCGTTTTGGATATGGCCGAGAGAATGGCAGACAGGCATATTCCGATGACTATGGAAGACTGGGCTAAACGCATAGACATAATCCTTGAAGCTGGTGGTGATGCTATATTGAACGATGCCGGAAAGATTACTGCGGAATTTGCCAAAAGTTTTGCTGAATCCGAATTTGAAAAGTACCGAATCATTCAAGATCGCTTGTTTAAATCAGATTTCGATCGCCTGAACGATTGTGATCTGCTGAATACCATAGAATAATACCTGGTCGCAGAGCTTGTCGAAGCGACCAGAAAATATCCTTACAAAACACTTTCAGCCCTATGTGCCACAGAACGTCCCCAGTTGTGCTTGATGCTGAAAAAGTAAACCTCCAAGTCGTTCGCAATTCATCCCAATACGCCACCTGATGCCTTGAAAAGGCCTATCGCCTGAAAGCTTTTTGTAAAAAATTCCGAGGAGATAGTTTTTTCCATCCTTTATGCAATTGAGTTATGTTTGTCCGGAGAAAGCCGTATTCCCCGGACAAACCAGTGATATAGTGCGGCTTGTCCGGGGAAATGGCCGTTTTGGCGGACGAACGTGTGGTTTTGACTCTGCCGAACGAGTGTTTTTGTTTAACCTTTTGGATTTGCAAGGCTATTTCAGTATTTTTGTGGTTAAGTACATTAACATTGAAAACGATATGGCGACATTGCATATCAAAGGATTCGGTCCCATTGAGGATTCCACGACTATAGAACTCACACCGTTTATGCTGTTGATGGGGCGGCAGAGTTCAGGTAAGAGTACCTTTATGAAAGTGCTCAGTTATTGTCGTTGGGTGGAAAAAAGAATTATGGTATCAACCGATGATTTGATCAGTCAATATACCCACTATAACCGGTTCGTCAAGGAGTTGAAGCAGTTCAACAGATTGAATGATGAATATTTCCGTGATGGCACTTTGATAAAGTATGACGGGGACGCTATACAGATTGAATATGTCGGCAAAAGTGGAAACCCAAAAATATTACGGAAAAACAACTTTGCCCAAGGGCGTTTCAACAGCAAGCTGTGCTATATCCCTGCTGAACGTAATTTGATTTCCGCCATACAAAATGTTGATCGAGCCTATAAGGCCACTGATCGGGATGTCCTTTTCAATTTCATTTATGAGTGGGATGAGGCCAAATCTCCTTACACCGCTGAACATCCATATCCTTTGTCAGTTACCGGTGGCTTTAGTTATGTCAACAGGTCCGGAGTGGATATGATTGTGAGGGAAGATGGTGTAGAGTCCCCGGCTTTCTATGCTTCAAGCGGAGTGCAGTCAGTTATGCCGTTGGAAGTGATGGCTAACTATATGATGAGTCAGGTTGGCAAAAACGCTCCATTATCTATGGTGGAGCGCAATTCGATCAACGAAACAGACAATGGGTTGGCATCAAGAAGGTTGGAGTATCAGTCCGCTCAAGTATTCATTGAGGAACCAGAGCAAAATCTCTACCCCGAATCACAACGCTTGATTGTGTTGAGCATTATCCGTTCTCTGAAAATGGCATTGGATAAAGGTTCAGAGAGCAGTTTCGTGATGATGACATCCCATAGTCCTTACATCCTTTCAGTCGTCAATGTTCTGTTGCTGGCGGCTGTAGTGTCAGAGAAAGTAGGACAGGCAGAGATTGAGGATGAATATATTATACCGTCATCTTCCGTTTCCGGTTATTTCATAGGAGATGATGGAGTGTTCCGCAATATATTGGACAACGAGATCCCGATGCTCACTGGAAATGATTTGGACGGTGTCTCTGATTGGGTAGATGACAAAATCAGTAAATTGAACAATATTCTATATGGAGAAGTATGAAACGAGGCGAGAGAGAATATTCATCAACTTTTAACCGTTTGACTGTTGACGGATTTGTGCCGGAACAGAATCTTCAATTCCGTTCTAAGGTAGTTGTTTGCGAAAAGGGAAAACGCTATGCCTTGGCAACTGCCGAAGGACAAGACTCCGTGGTATATGCCGTTGACGGTTATATTGTCAAAGATGGCCTAAGGTGTGATAAGCTTGTGCTTGTAAGGCGTACGCAGGAAGGTCGGATTCCTGAGAATTGGTCGGAGATATTTGTTGAGTTAAAAGGAACTGACATTGAGCACGCAATCGCCCAATTACGCGCGACTTTGAGCAAGCCTTTGTTCAGGCATCCGGCAAACGATGACATACGTGCCAGAATTGTAGCCCAATCCTTTCCAGCCCACAAATCCGACCTCAAAATGGAAAAAGCGAAGAAAGAGTTCCGTCAGAATTATGATTGTGACCTTCGTGGAATGAAGACCGGGCAGGAGGAGAAGCTATAGTTTGGTGGACCCTTACTGTATTGTTCGCAACCATTGAATTGTCCCCATATCTTTTATCGTGAGGCAAAAATTAAGATAAAACGCCTCATTTTCAGAATTTATTACTAAATTATCGTCGTTTTAGGCCACTGGTCTGAAACGGACATATTGATGAAAGTGTTTTCGCACTATCCTTAAAGAGAAATCTGACAGTTTCGATGAACATCAATCAATGAATATTAAAAACAATCCAAAGCCGTGGCAAATTGCCGTGCTAATAATGTTGTCATCCGCTCTTTGTCTACTTCTTGTTATTATTGAAGAGCATTTATGGTACACAATCGGAGGTGGTTTTCCATCACTTGCCGTTTCGGCAGCTATAGTGGCGGTGGCAGTGGCATTTTGTGTTTGGCTTGATAGAAAAATTCGTCGGGAAGAGTGTGTGTCGATAGTATATTTGGATGTGTTTAAAGGGTGTTGGGGCATATCCGTTGCTGTTTTTATATTTTTGGCTGCGGACTATTCCATAGGTCAGTATCATTACCTTCGAGGTCTGAAAGAGAGGCAGGCAAAGCGTCTTGCGGTTGAATCTGGAGAGAAAACTCATAAGAAAGACTCAGTCACAGTCCTATCCTATCAACAGATTCAAGAAATCTTCGGCAAAACGGTTGTTACCGGAAATGAATATGTAGGTAATCTTTATCATCTACTTGATCACGACCATAATCTGTCTGAAGTTGAGGCCATGTGCATTGAACTTCCGATTCTTGACAATATGTTTGCGAACGAGATATTCCTTGATGTTGACAGCGGTGTTGTTGTTAATGATTTTGTCCGTGCGTTTAAAGAAAGATATGACAAAAGAATATTTCTTAGACATATTCAAGAACATCCTGAGGATAAAGATTCTATTATCAACCTTTGCCGCTTTGCTAATGCGGAGTTGTATGGTGGATTTAACTGTTGTGATGATGATCTCTTCTGTTCAAATCTTTCAGGTAGAGACCTCTTTCGATAAAACAATACTCAAATCATTATATTGTCGCAAAAAAAATATTTTTGCGACAATATATAATTGTAATAATGGTGCAAAGCATTGAAAATATAATTGTTAACTCTATAAAGAAATGCGGGAGGGGTGCGGTGTTTTTCCCTTCCGATTTTTCAAAGGTAGGGGAGAGGTCCGCTGTCCTTAAGGCCTTGAAGCAGATGACGGACGGGGGGCCATCATCAGGGGCGCAAGAGGCATCTACTGCTATCTCAAAATTGACAAAGAACTTGGGCTTGGGTCATCACTCTGAGCTGTAAGGTTCTCCGCTATCTGCCTGAGCCACAATGTCCGGCAAAAGCCGCATTCCCCGGAGAAACCGGTGATTTGGTACAGTTTGTCCGGGGAATCACCGTTTTGGTGGACGGAACGTGTGAACTTTTTCTTGTATAGAGATATAACCCTTCGTAGGGAACCAAAGGAGGCTAACCAAGGAAATTCTATTTATTAACCAAGCGAATTAGGTGCGCTGTCGCTGATTGTTCATATAGAAGACGTTTGGGATTTTTCGCTAGGAACATCCGTATCTAAAGTTCGGATTTCGGCGGGCCTTTGGCCGTTTGCGTGAATGACGAGAGTTTTGAAACAAGCGATGCTGCCAAACTGGTATATTCATTAATGGCGGAGGAGTGGAGCATATTCGCGGATTGGAATCCGTGGCACGGGTGCACTAAGGTGAGTCCGGGCTGCAGGTTCTGTTATGTCTATCGGCAGGATGAGATGTACGGGAGCGAGATCGCAAGCAACCTCGCGCGCAAGACGGCGGCGTTCAACCTGCCGGTCAAAAGAAAGCGGGACAAGACTTTCAAGATTCCTTCGGGCAAGATTGTCTTCACGTGCTTCACTTCGGATTTCCTGCTGGAGGACGCGGATCCGTGGAGGCCGGAATGTTGGGAAATGATGCGCTTTCGGAGCGACTGTATGTTTTATTTCTTTACAAAACGGATTGACCGTCTGGAACGGTGTCTGCCTCCGGACTGGGGCGACGGGTACGAGAATGTCATCATCGGCTGCACGGTGGAGAACCAGGCTATGGCCGAGCGTCGGCTTCCCATATTCAAGGAACTTCCGATAAGGCATAAGTCGATCATTGTGGCGCCGATGCTTGAGCGGATGGACATCTCACGATGGCTGGATGGCACGATCGAGGAGGTAAGTGTGAGCGGAGAGTCCGGAGTGGGGGCGAGGCCTTGTGATTTCGATTGGATTCTGAATCTGCGTTCGCAATGCGTCGCCAAAGAGGTTCCGTTCCGTTTCCACCAGACGGGTGCTTACTTCATCAAAGACGGAAGGACGTACCGCATCCACCGCCGTCACCAGTTGAGCCAGGCCCACAAGGCCAACATCGACTACGGCATCAAAGACTACTATGTTCCTGAAAAGCCTTGGAATCTCTGGGCGGAATCGGATTATCCAGAAGGCAAATAACTTCATCATTTTACATTTTCGCAAACATTTGAACATTTCATAAAACAGTGAAATCAAATACGAAAGCCGAAGTCGGATGAAAAGCCGACTTTTGTTGTCGTATTTAACCATCATAATTGTTTTATGAAAACACTGACTAATTTATTGCTTGCGACAACCATTATGCTGGGGGCTTGCACTCAAGTTTCATCCGGCAACGATGACAACGGTGGCAAGACCGATCCGCAGCTCAATCCCAAAAGCCGGATCGACCTTGGACAGACAGTCAAAAGTTCTATTCTTGGGAAGGAAGTGCGCTATACGATCTACCTTCCGGCCGGCTATGATGATTCGAGAAAGGAATATCCGGTCCTCTACCTCCTTCACGGCTATGATTTCAATGGCGGGAACGAGAAAGGTGATCTTGCCTGGGTAAGTAGTGGCTCGATGGTGCAAAGCACGGACTCGGCCATCAAGGATGGAAAGGTCGGAGAATTAGTGGTCGTTATGCCTTGCGGATTCAACGCTTTTTATGTCAACGGATTTCAGGACGGAATGAAATACGAGGATTTCTTCTTTGATGAACTGATCCCACACATAGAGGCCAATTACAAGGTGAGGCCCGGCAGGGCATCACGTGCCATCGCAGGACTATCGATGGGAGGTTACGGCACGACACTATACGCTTTCAAACATCCGGAGATGTTCTGTATGGCCTATTCGATGAGCGGGGCGGTGGCAGGAAACGGTAATGTCACGACCCCTCAGTCAGTCATCGAGTCATCAATGACTAACGGAGCAAAATCAGACGGTTTCCCTTATTATATTATGGAAGTCGGAATCCAAGACCAGATCCCGGGACTTTACAAAGCGAATGTTGACTTCGATAAATATCTAACCTCCAAGAATATAGCTCACGAATATCTCGAAAGGGAAGGTGGGCACGATTGGGCTTTCTGGACAGAATGCTACAAAAAGTGTCTTGTCGCGCTTGGCAATTACTACACTGCTAATAACAAACAATAAAATCCATGAAACCAAGAAAAAAGATTTTGGCGACCATTCTGTCAGTCCTGTTGTCAGGCGGTCTGGTCGCGACAGCTCAGCCTGCTGTCATTCAGGTGAATGGTACTGTGCTTGATTCCGGGGGCTCGACTTTGGTCGGAGCCGCTGTCGAAGTTGAAGGCACACGTACTTTCGCACTCACGGATTCTGACGGAAAGTTCTCGCTCAAAGCTCCGTCAGGAAGTTCCTTGAAAGTCTCCTTGCTCGGTTTTGTCACACAAAAAGTGGCGGCCCAAAAAGAAGTGAGGATTGTCTTGACCGAGGATATTCAGCAACTCGAAGAGACTGTGGTCATAGGTTACGGTGTCCAGAGAAAGTCAGATGTGACCGGGGCGATCGCGTCATTGAAATCCTCTGATTTGGAGAACCGCACGATCAGCAATCTCGCCCAATCGCTCGCCGGAAAGACAAGTGGAGTGCAAGTGATCAACACTACGGGGCGTCCAGGCTCGTCAGGCAGCATACGTGTCCGTGGATATTCATCAAACTCAGGAGCCATCAGCCCTTTGTATATTGTCGATGGCATCCAGGTGGGTGACATAGGCTATCTGGATCCGAGCAACATCGAGTCGATGGAGGTCCTCAAGGACGCCGCTTCCGCCGCCATCTATGGCGCTCAGGCCGGAAATGGTGTCATCCTTGTGACGACAAAGTCCGGTGCGAAGGAAGGTGAAGGCAAGATATTCTATGATATGCAATATTCCATCGAGTCGATTGGCCACGTTCCGGAGATGATGCAGGCACAGGATTATATCAATTATATGGTCGAAGGCGGAAAACTTTCGCTGGAGGATCTTAAGACCTACTATGACGGCCACACCAACACCAACTGGATGAACGAGACTTTCGAGAACGGTGTGTATCAGAAGCACACGGTCGGTTTTATGGGTGGAGGCAAGCGCGGCAACCTTTATGTGGCCGGTTCCTGGCTTGACAATGATGGTGTCGTGAAAGGCGACAAGGATTTCTACAAGAGACTGACTTCGCAGGTCAACGCTGACTATCAAGTAAAGCCTTGGCTGAAGATCGGTCTGACAAACTCCATAGAGAAATACAGCTATGGGAGTGTTTCGGAAAGTAACTACTATGGATCGGTGCTGGGGTCCGCCATCATAATGGACCCGCTCACTCCGGCGTATTACACCGAGGAGCAGCTCCCTTTGGGTATGAAACTGGCCCTTTCGAACGGTTATAACCTTCTGAAGAACAAAGATGGTCTCTACTATTCGGTCTCTGACTTTATCGGTGGCGAGGACGCCCATCCTCTTGTCCAGACAGAGACTTATGAGGCCAAGAACGAGGGTATGAACGTACTCGGCTCTTTCTTTGCGGATTTCACTCCGGTCAAAGGGCTTGTGTTCTCCTCTAAGTTCGGCTACAGACTGGGCTACAGCAACTCGTCGAACTATTCATTCCCGTATTTCATCAACACGCAGAAATACAGCACCAAGTATGGCCTGAGCGGGACTGTGTCCAACAACCTCAGTTATCAGTGGGACAACTATGTCAACTATATGTTCAACATAAAGGAACATAATTTCACCGCGATGGCAGGTATGTCATTCATGCACGGAAGTTCGAACTACATCACAGGCAGCGGTGATGAGTTGAAAAGCTACGAGAAGAATTTCCGCTACCTGAGCTTCCTCACGACAGAGTGCAACGATTCCGTCAGCGGAATAGAGAGCGAAAGCTCAAGTCTTTCCTATTTCGGACGTCTCAGTTGGAGCTGGAAGAACCGCTATATGCTCCAGGCTACGTTCCGCGCGGACGCGTTCGACTCCTCCAAACTGTCAGCCAAGAACCGTTGGGGCTATTTCCCGTCAGTTTCTGCCGGTTGGACCATCAGCGACGAGGACTTTATGAAAGGAATCAGCCGCAATGCCCTGTCATTCCTGAAGATCCGCGGAAGCTGGGGTGTCAACGGCAACATAGGTGTGCTGGGCGGTTATCCTTACACACGCGGCATCAATGTCGGAGCGTGGTCCTACCAGTACGACACGACAGGTGGCTTCTACTACGGTTCCGCCCCTGCCGGACTTGCCAACCCCGATCTGAAATGGGAGACCTCAGAGCAGATCGACCTTGGATTGGACGCACGTTTCCTCCGCGACAAACTCTCATTTTCTGTTGACTGGTACAACAAGAAGACCAAGGACCTGCTGATAAGCGTCACTCCTCCGTTCGAGACCGGTGCCACCAGCGTGACAATGAACGCCGGCAAGGTCCGTAACTGGGGTATAGAGACCGAACTCTCTTGGAAAGACAGCATCGGTGACTTCTACTACGGTGTCACCTCAAATCTCTCGATGCTCAGAAACAAGGTCACCTATCTTGATCCGACCGTTTCTAGAATCAGTGGCCAGAGCTACCACACCTCGACAGTGACGATGTTCGAGACAGGGCATCCGGTCTGGTATATGTACGGCTACAAGTTCGATCACATCGACCAGGCTACCGGCAACCCGATTTTCGAGGACATCAACGGTGACGGAGTGATCACCGGGGACGACAAGACTGAGATCGGATGCGCTATTCCAGACCTTACCTACGGACTTACCATCAACCTTGCCTACAAAGGATTTGACCTTACTATGTTCGGAAGCGGAGTGGCAGGTAATGACACCTGGCTTCTGTTCTACCGTTCCGACTACCAGAAGCGCAACAATCTCAAACTGTTCTATGACGACAGATGGACCGAGACCAACACCGGCGCAAGCCGTCCGCGGTCCGGGTGTGTGGACGAGGATAAATATTACCTGTCAAGCGCGACCATATTCGACGGTTCCTACTTCAAGATCAAGCAGATGCAGCTGGGATATACTTTGCCGCAGAACCTTACCAGAAAGGCCAGAATCGAAAACCTGCGCCTCTATGTCTCGATGGACAATTGGTTCACATTCACCAAATATCCTGGATTCGATCCAGAGTCTGCGTCAATGGGCGCAACGGCAGGAATGGGAATCGACTGCGGAGCCTATCCTGTGACGCGTAAACTCGTCTTCGGACTCAATCTGTCTTTCTAACCATTAATGTTTTATGAATATGAAGAATAAGATAATACTTGCGGCTTTGGCTTGCCTGTCGGTGGTCTCCTGTTCCGAGATGCTGGAGATTGAGCAGAAAGGAGTGGTCAAGGAGGAGACCTACTATTCCACTGACGAGGATGCTCTTTCGGCCATCACGGTGGTATATTCAACACTGAACGCCAGCAACTGGTTCATGGACAACAGCGTCCGTAATGTGCTTTCGGACGACATCTACAGCGCCGGAGGCACCAGAGGCGACAATGCAAATTACGAGCAGTTGAATGAATATAACTTCGCGGTCAACAACGCGTATATTCCGGGATTATATTCATTCTACTACAATGTGATCTATTACTCCAATGTGCTTCTGGGCAAGTTCTCCCAGGGTGAATCGGATGCGAAGGACAGGTGTATCGCCGAGGCGCGAGTGTTCAGGGCGTGGGCACATATGCAGCTGGCCACGCTATGGGGTAACCCTCCGCTCATCGACCATATATTTGAGGGTTCAAGTGAATACCAACAGCCTAACAGCGACCCGCAGGAACTGTGGAAGTTCATAATCGACGAACTCGGTGAGGCGGCCGCGAAGCTTCCGTCAAAGATCGGTATTGATGAACCGGTGGTCAGGCTCACAAAAGAAGTCGCCTTGTCATTCCGTGGAAAGGCTCAGGTTCTGAGCGGGGATTACGAAGGTGCCAAGACCAGCCTTAAACAAGTGATTTCCTCCGGGTTGTACGGCTTGGTTCCGACCTCGGCTCTCGGTGAACTCTTCACTGGAAAGTACGATCTCTGTAGAGAGACCGTCTATGAGACCAATCTTGTCTATAACAAGTCGAATGTCTGGTTCGCCTATGTGAACGGACCTAATATGTACGGCCCTCGAACCGACCACCTTTCCGGCTATCCAAGCGGCATCTATGGGATCGGCTGGGGCTTCTTCAATCCGCGTCAGGAGTTCATTGATGAGTTCAGGAAAAACGAGGAGGGTTCTCCGCGTTTCAACGCGTGGGTTCGCTCCTGGGATGATCTGCTCGCTGGTGGCGTAAGCGGAATCCAAGGCAATTCCCTTTACGGATGCTGCGGTTGGTTTGACTGGAAATTTCACGTGGACCAGAATGATGTGCCTACGGAAGGCTACGGCTACTGTTGGATGAAAAACCCGCGTTGGATGCGCTATGCCGAGGTGCTTCTGTTATATGCCGAGGCTTGCGCGGTCGCCGGAGACGGTGACGGCAGCGGACTGAAAGCCCTGAATGACATTCAGGAACGTGCAGGAGCTCCGAAGACATCCTTGTCATTGGACAATGTGAAGAAAGAGAAACGTTTCGAGATGTGGATGGAAGGTGTCAGGATTACGGATGTCATACGGTGGGGAGATGTCGATAAGACCACATTGCCTGAGCAGGGCAAGTACGTTCCGCTGTTCAAGGGCAAGGCGTCCGACGGGAGCTATATTGTGGACAAAACCACCTACACCAACGAGAATTATGGATTCAAGACAGGGCGGCACGAACTTCTGCCATACCCTGAAGTGGAGACCATCTCGAACTCCAAAATCGTTCAGAACCCTGGCTGGGGAACTGAAAACTAATGTTTATTTCAATGCTTAAGATATTATGAAAGAATATATTAAATATTCAATAAGTCTCATCCTGGCATTGTCGGCCCTGCCTTCGTGCAGCAAGATAGAGCCTTGGGAAGAGGGTGGGGTAGTGTTTCCGAACAGAGTCCACTATTCTGTCAAGACGACGGAATTGATCGATGTCAACGATGGAGTGTCGGTGATAAACGAAGAACTTCTGAGGTACGACATAAGTTTCTATGACGACAATTCCGTTGACAGGGGAACAGTCAGCGTCATAGCCAGTCGGGACGCCGACAGTTTTCAGGGTGATTACAGTGTTTCCAGTACCGTACAAGCAGGGTCGTTGGTCGGTGGTTCAATAATCAGTGAGGACGGGACGGGAACTGATCTGAGAGAGTCGGTAGTAATCGCTCAAAACGGTCTTAAATCATTGTCTGTCACCGTTTCGGGACAAGAAGTCATCAGCTTTGCAAAAGGTGTGGGAGTGCCGGAACATCAGCGTGACGCCAACGAGGACTGCTGCAAGAAATACCTCATCAACCATAGCTCTGAATATGCAGGGGCCTATGTCCACACGTTGAGCGTCGGAGCTAAAGGAGTCACCTGCACGGAAGGGCAGTACTATGACACTTACACCGGTGAAGGAGACTATCTTATCCTTAAGTTTGTCTCCTCTTCCGAAACTCTCGGGGAAGGACGTTTCACCGCCGCGGCGATGGACAAGGCTGTGTCAGGAAATTTTATGGCCGGAAAACTGATCGATTCAGGAATGGGATTCTCTTACCTTGACGGTTCACAATTCTACACTCTGAAAGAAGGGGAAACTTATCCGGTCGTGGCTCAGGCTGTCACGGGAGGAGACCTCCAGATCACGATACAAGACGCGGAAAAAGAGATATTCACAGTCAGCGGCACACTTATCTTGGAAGACGGAAGCATATTCACAATCTCCTACAATGGCCGCCTGACTCCTGAACCAGCCCCTGAAAGGGATTGGAATGTCTGGAAATATTCCGTAAGCGCAGTCTATGGACCTCCGGCGTGGGCTCCGGTGGAAGGAATCAAGATGTTTAATGTGGCCGTTTTCGATCCAAAGGAGAACCTTGTCGCGCTCTTTACTCCGATTGTCAATGACACTGACGACAGTTTCCTCGGAGAATTCACGGTCGCTGAGTTCGCAGCCGCCTCCGGGCTGATGGGCAATGGGTATGAATATATGGGCAACATCGGTGGCTCATATTTCTACGATGATGGCGATCTTAACCTGATCAATGCGGGAAGCCGGATCAGCATCGTAGCCAATGAAGACGGGAGTATCAGTTTCAAAGGCACAAGTGTATCGGTTACAGTGAACGGTGCGACAGTGACCAAGGACATTGACATCAAGGCTTATTCACCTGACTATACAAAACAGTAACAACTTAAATTTCGGATATTTATGAAAAAGATTCTTACAACTCTCGCTCTTGCCGCAGCTGCGTTCACAGCGTCGGCACAACAGTCCCTTTGGGGTGGACAGGACTTGATCTCGCCACAGATCAACGCGGACAACACAGTGACATTCAGGTACAAGGCTCCTAAAGCTGTCACGGTTCAGGTGACCGGAGACTTCCTGCCGACAACCGCGATGACGACACCGTGGGGCAAATTCGATGCTCCAGGTGTGGCCGACCTCAAAGAAGGCAAGGACGGCATCTGGGAATATACCACCGAGGCCCCTCTCGCAAGCGAGCTGTATAACTACAGCTTCATCATAGATGGTGTCGGTGGTCTTAAGGACCCGAACAATGCTTATGTCCAGAGGGACATAGCCAACATATTCAATTACTTCATCATCGGTGGCGGTAAAGCTGACGACTACAAGGTGCAGGATGTACCGCACGGAACCGTGTCGAAGGTTTGGTATGACTCGCCTGTGGCCGGACATTCCAGACGTATGTCGGTCTATACTCCGGCAGGCTACGAGAACGGCAAGGGACGTTACCCGGTCCTTTATCTTCTGCACGGAATGGGAGGCGATGAGGAAGCGTGGCTGTGTACGGGGCGCGCGGCTCAGATTCTTGACAATCTGATCGCCTCCGGACGCGCCAAGCCGATGATCGTGGTTATGACCAACGGCTGTATGAAGCATCAGGGCGCTCCTGGTGAGACAGCCGAGGGAATGTACAAACCGTACAACAGCGGCTCTTCCGACGGCACTTTCGAGTCTCATTTCAAGGATGTCATCAAGTTTGTTGACAGCCATTACAGAACCATCGCAAAGAGCTCAGGCAGAGCCATCGCCGGCCTCTCGATGGGAGGGTTCCATAGCATCCACACCTCGGCTTATATGCCTAAGACCTTTGATTATGTGGGTGTGTTCTCCGGTGCCATTATGCCTCACGAGGGTGTCAAGTCACCTGTCTATGACGATTTTATGAACCAGCTTGATGTGCAGTTCGCAAACTCTCCGAAGCTCTACTACATCGCCATAGGCAAGACGGATTTCCTCTATCAGGCGAATGTGGAATACCGTGCTTTGCTGGATTCAAAAGGCTATCCTTACACCTATGTGGAATCCGAAGGCGGACACATCTGGCGCAATTGGAGGGATTATCTTGTGGATTTCGCTCCACGTCTGTTCAAATAACGACCAGGTATGAATAAAGCGATTCTTTACATCAGCGTGTCACTGTGTGCCGCGGCCGGATTCCAGGCCGCAGCGCAGGATGCGCCCAAACTCCGCAAGGACAACGTCAAGGAAGTGCTCTCCGCTATGACCCTTGAGGAAAAGGCAACTCTGGTTGTAGGCCAGGGAATGGCGGGATTCCATTCCAACACAGCCACAATCGGCTCTACTGAAGTTATGGTTCCTGGAGCCGCCGGAACCACAGCGGCGATTCCGAGGCTGGGCATCCCTTCCATTGTTGTGGCTGACGGTCCAGCTGGTTTGAGAATATCCCCGTACCGTACCGACACTCCTGACAGGACATATTACTGCACCCATTTTCCTGTCGCCACCCTTCTCGCGTGTACTTGGAATCCGGAGGTGGTTATGAAAGTGGGTGAGGCGATGGGCGATGAAGTGAAGGAATACGGTGTTGACCTGTTGCTAGGTCCGGCTCTGAATATTCATAGAAACCCTCTGTGCGGAAGGAATTTCGAATATTATTCCGAGGATCCGTACCTCTCGGGAAAAACCGCTTCGGCGATGGTGAAAGGCATCCAGAGCAACGGAGTTGGAACATCCATAAAGCATTTCGCTGTCAACAATCAGGAAATCAACAGAATGCACGTGGATGCGATTCTTTCCCAACGGGCACTTCGTGAGATTTATTTACGCGGTTTCGAGATGGCCGTCAAGGAGTCCGTCCCTTGGACGATAATGTCCTCGTACAACCTCATCAATGGAGTGGAGGACTCGCAGTCCCGTGACCTGTTGCGTGACATAACGCGTGATGAATGGGGATTCAAAGGACTTGTGATGACGGACTGGGGCGGCGGTGCTGTCCCTGCCGCGCAGATGCATGCCGGGAATGACCTCTTGATGCCTGGTTATCCTAAACAGACCCAAGCGATTGTCGATGCGGTAAACAACGGCTCGCTTGCGGTCGAGGATCTCGATTTCTGTGTTGAGAATATGCTGAACCTTATAGTACGCTCACCAAGATTCAACGGCTACAAGTACTCAAACTCTCCTGACTTGAAGGCTCACGCTCAAGTGACTCGTGAAGCCGCGGGCGAAGGAATGGTTTTGCTGAAGAACTCCGGGAACGCTCTGCCGTTCTCCAAGGAGATCAGGAGAATAGCCCTGTTCGGAGTCACCTCCTATGATTTCATAGCCGGTGGAACTGGCTCCGGTGATGTGAACCGTGCCTACACCGTGGATCTGAGGCAAGGCCTTTTGAATGCCGGCTACGAGATCGAGGCTGAACTTGAGAAGGATTACCTGAATTACATAAAAGTCGAGAACGACAAGTTCTGGGCTAAGCAGGACAAGAACAACCCGATGATAAAGTTTGTCACAATCCCAAGGCCAGAGGAAAAGATATTCGAAAATGGTTTTCTCGACGCTACCGCGGCATCCGCTGACATTGCGGTCCTGACGATAGGAAGGAACTCTGGAGAAGGGTGCGACCGGAGTGTGGAGAATGATTTCAAATTGACTGATGCCGAAAAGGCTTTGTTGTGGCAGGTAAAAACTGCTTTCTCTAAAGCCGGGAAGAAGGTCATTGTGGTTCTGAACATTGGAGGAGTCATCGAGACCGCCTCTTGGAAAAATGTCCCGGACGCGGTTCTGCTTGCTTGGCAGGGAGGCCAGGAAGGCGGCAACGCTGTCGCGGACATCCTTCGGGGAGAGGTCAATCCGAGCGGGAAACTTTCGATGACTTGGCCGGTCAGCTATTTCGATCATTGGTCCTCAAGGAATTTCCCGTGGAATTTCAATGTCAAGGAAAGCGAGAAACTCGCCTTGTTCTTCGGTTCCGTGCCACGTACCGATGACAAACCTATGAAGGATGTGGACTATACCTACTATGAAGAAGATGTCTATGTCGGTTACCGTTATTTCGATAGTTTCGGGAAAGATGTAAGTTATCCTTTCGGATTCGGTCTGAGCTACACGACATTCGAGTTCTCTGACGCATCACTAACCAAGAACGGGAATGGATGGCAGGTCAACGTGAAAGTAACGAACACCGGAAAATGTCCCGGAAAGGAAGTGGCGCAGGTTTACGCATCATCTCCGTCCATAGCGGTTGGACGTCCCGCACAGGAACTCGTGGCTTACGGCAAGACCGACTTGCTCGCTCCGGGAGAGTCTCAGACTCTGACATTGGATGTGACAAGGCGTGACCTGGCTTGGTACAATGCCGAAGGATGCTCCTGGACATTGGAGAAAGGTAAATATGTGCTCAAAATCGGAACATCTTCCAGAGACATCAAGTCCGAACTCTCTTTCGATATCCCTATGACCGAGATTATCGAGGAGACACACAATTCATTGCCGATGAAAAAGAAAATTAATCTTATCTTTGCGACTGACTGATTAACATCGACACAATGCGAAAGACAATCGCGGCAATACTTGGACTTCTGCTTCTTTCTTGTGCGAAAGAGGCGGAAGTCCTTTCTGACTTTCAGGAGTTTACGGAAATATCCCAAAGCATCTCAAACAATCAGGTCAACGCTTTCGTCCAGGATGGTGAGGGATGCGTCTGGATCGCCACAGACAGGGGCGTAAACCGCTACAACGGCTATGACTATCATTGCTGGTACCATACAGACAATCCTTCCAGCCTTTGTGACAATCAGGTAAAAGCCCTTGCGGTCGATAATGACGGCAACGTTTGGTGCGGCACGATCAACGGAGTCTGTCGCTACACCGACAAGGATGACTTCAAGACTGTTCCGGTTGGAGGATCGACATATATCAGAAATATATTCCTGACACCGGGCGGTAATCTGGTAGTCTGCACTCTCAACTCGATTGAGGTTCTTGAGAAGGATGACAATGGCGGAGAGTCTTTCCGGATAGTTGAGAGTTTTGACAACAGGTTCGGTATTTTCAGTATTGACTCGCTTGGCCGGCTGTGGTTTGTGTCGTATGAAGGACTTAAATGGTGGAATATAGACAACGGGACAAAGTCTGAGACCGATGTGAAAGTCGATGGGTGGGTGTATAACATTCATATGCAGGAAGGTCGGTACCTTTGGATGAGCTCCTATGGTGGTGGTCTTTACATATTCGACACTTTCACGGAGACTTTCATTGATGTACCGAGTCAACTTAAACACTTTGCTGACAGGAACCATAACGAGATTAAACTGATTCTTGGAGGTGCGTCCGAAGGTAATGTTCTTATTTACACAAATTCACTGGAAACCTACGAGTGGAATCCAAAGACTTCCACCCTTGCCGCGATGCTAGTCACGGAACTCACTGACGATGCCAAGTCGGGAATCCTGTCCGTAACAATGAGGGACGTTTCCGGCAACCTTTGGGTAGGAACCAGCGACCAGGGCTTTGGAATACGCCGGGCAAAAGGGAACCGCTTCAACAACAACAGCGAGCTGAACCGGACTCTTTCGGTGAAATCCGTCACCAGTCTGTGCCGGACGCAGGACAACAGCATAGTCATAAACACCTATGGTCACGGCTTGTGGAAATGGGATGGTACCAATGTCGTCCGGTTGCATTGCGATGGACTGTGGAATGAGAATATGCTCCAGAGGCTTACCGCTGCCTCTGATGGCTTCATCTACGCCACAATGCCATATTCAGTAGTGAAATTAAGGCTTATAGGAGACAGGCTTGAATATGTCCGTGACTGGAAGTTTCCTGTTCTTCAGCTTTACGATATCACTGAGGACAGCTGCGGAAGGTTGTGGGTCGGAACCTATAGCAATAAAGTGTTTTTCATTGACAAGGATGGTGGAAAAACACAGGCTGTTGACGTGGGATTCGACAACGATGGAAGCACGATGTGCCAGAAGGTCGTTCCGCTCGGCAACGGAACACTCGCAGTCGCGGTAATCCACTTGGGGATAGTCTTGATCGATGAGAGCACTCTTGACCTGAAACTTGTTCCGATTTCGGATTGGTACGATGGCAATCTGTTCATTCCTGTGTCATCTTATGATGATTCGAAAGGTGATCTTTGGGTCGGGACCAGAGGACAGGGACTGTTCCGCTACTCTCCTTCATCCGGACAGATTGAAAGGATGGAAGGCCTTGTGCAAAAGGATATTATGGGATTAGTTGAGGACTCCTCGTCGCGGATTTGGATCTCCACACTGCACGGCCTGTACAGGTACAATCCAGAGACGGCCCGATTTGTAGGCTTTTTCGTCTCTGACGGCACCGGCGGCGACCAGTACAACGAGTCCGCTGTGACTTTGACCGGAGACGGGCAGCCTGTTTTCGGAGGCACACACGGAGTGACTCTTGTCAGCGGATTCGAGGACAGCGACACTGGCACGACCGACATCCTGTTCGAGGACGTGTTCATCAACAACAAGATTCAGCATGCCTACAATTCCGATGCTTTGGACGGCAGGATCGCTCAGACCAAGTCTTTGAGGCTTCGCCAGGGAAAGGATGTGAACGTTGGAATCTCGTTCTGCACGGTCGATTACGGACTCTGGCCATCAACTTATTTCAGTTACCGTCTTGAAGGATTTGAGGATGAATGGATTGATTCCAGCAACAACCGCAACGCATTCTATTCCAACCTTCCCTCCGGCAAGTACCGTTTCTGTGTGCGGGCTTGGAACGCGGACTACACCAGAATCCTTACTGAAGATGCCGTCAACGTTGTCGTGACGCCTCCATGGTGGATGTCGTTGTGGATGAAATGGCTGGTCTATCCGTTCTTCTCGCTGATGCTCCTGGCGGGAATCGCGTACTTTTTCATCCGTGACAGGAAGAACCGTGCGGAGGCCGAAGAGGCGAGACGGAAAAGCGAGAATGAGAAGCGCATCAACGACATGAATATGAGCTTCTTCGTCAATGTTTCCCACGAGATGCGCACGCCTCTGGCTGTCATCAAAGGACCATTGGATATGCTGGTGTCTGACCAGACGATCAGTGATGAAAACCGCAGTCTGTTGAAGATAATGTCTCGGAATGTCAGCCGTCTGCTCCGCTACATCAACCAGCTTATGGATGTGAGCAAGTTGGAAAACGACACTTTGGCCCTGCGGGTCCGCTACATCGATGTCACAGTCCTGATCAGGAATATGCTCGACATATTCAGGATCAACGCCGCCGAAAAGGGAATAGAGATCTGCACATCAGGGCTTGATGAGTCTTTCATATTCCTTTTGGATGAGGACAAGATTGAGAAGATCCTCTCCAATCTGTTGTCCAACGCTGTCAAGTTTACCGGCCGCGGTGGACGGATTGAGATTTCGCTTGATGCGGATTCAGGTTTTATGGTGCTTTCCGTGGCGAACTCTGGCCCTGAAATCCCTGAGAATAAGTTGGAAAACATATTCCTTAGATACTATCAGGTCACCTCCGGCGGTGGGCAGCTTAATTATGGCACGGGCATCGGCTTATACTATTCGAGAAGGCTTGTTGAACTGCATCACGGCACGATCGAGGCTCATAACCGTCCTGGCGGTGCCGGGCCTGTCTTTGTAGTCAGGGTACCGCTCACCGAGGATGCCTATGCCAACGATGAAAGGCAGGAAGAGAGTGACTCTCAGCTTATGAGCATTCCTTCTGTGCAGATGACAGAGGCTATTGCACCATCATCGGCTACGGACGGAAAGCCTGTTCTGTTAGTCGTCGAGGACGAGACCGAGATGGCACGTTTTCTCAAGACCATCTTCTCGTCAAGTTTCAAGGTTGTCAACAGGTACGATGCCGACACAGCACTCGCGGATATGGGAACCGTCAATCCGGACCTTGTTATTTGCGATGTGATGATGCCTGGTACCCGCGATGGTTTTGACCTTTGCCGGGAAATCAAGAACAATCCTGACACAAGTCACCTGCCTGTGATTCTTCTAACGGCCAAGGTGAACATTGAGTCTCAGGTCAAAGGATTGGATAGCGGTGCTGACTCATACATCACCAAGCCGTTTAATCCGAATTATCTGGCGGCCAACGTCCGTTCCCTTCTGGCGAACCGTGACCGTCTTCGTTATTCCCTCAGTTCCTCCACGCAGACCAAGGGCATCAATTCTGACAGGCTCTCGCCTTACGACCGTGAGTTTATGGATCGTCTTTACGAACTGATGGAGAAGTCTTTAAGTGATCCGGAACTCAACACAATGGGTATTGCCGAGGCGATGAGTATCAGCCGTACGAAACTGTACTACAAGATCAAGGCATTGACCGGCGACAGTCCGAACTCATTCTTCCGCACCTACAAGCTTAACAGGGCGGCTGAGCTGCTGCAGGAAGGCCGATACAACATCTCCGAGGTGGCCGACATTACCGGTTTCTCTTCGCTCTCTCATTTCTCCACATCATTCAAGAAGCAGTTTGGTGTCAGCCCGAGCTCGTATTCATAAAGATTCTCAGTTCACGATATAAACCAGATGATTTCACTTGTTCTGAATAAGAAGAATTATCCCAACAGAGCTTCCGCGTCACACCCAAGCGCCTTTGCAAGGCTAAAAACAGTGCCGGCCTCGGCTTTGGCAAGGGGTTGCTGACCTTGCTCGTAGGCGCGGATCATTCGAAGGGACACACCGGAACGGTTCGCCAATTCCGCCTGTGTCAGGCCGGACAACTTTCTTTGGGCTTTCAATCGATTGACTGTTTTATTCACTTTCATCCGGTGAAGGGCGACTTCCACGAATTTACTCAAATCCGCCTCGTGCAGGGTGGGATAGAGTGAGACGACCGTCTGGATTGTGCATCCGGACTGCTGGATCTTTTCAAATGAGTAGCCTGTGTACCATTGGAGGTAGGCGAGAGACCATCCGGCCCAGAAATTTGTCGAACGATCTCGTAGGACGTACTCAAAGTCCGGGATGTTTCCTCCTGTCCCTTCGATGACCTTTTGGGCAAACTCTATCCCGGACATACCGACCAGATAATTGGGATTTCCATTCTCGAACTGATGCACCGTGGCTCCGACAAGAAGCCGGTCATAATATTCATCAATGCCACCTTTGCAGGCCTTTGCGCCGTAGTCAAGTGACACTGCGAAGTTCTGCATCGCATCCTCAAGGTAGATTTCATCGTAGGCGCGGATCATCGTTGCTTATTTTATTTCTAAGAATGTCAATCATATACAACCCATCCAAAGACGGGTTGCCTTTGTCTTTACGGAACGCTTCCCTGGCCAGGCGATCCCTTGTCATTTTTCGCGGATAGAAAATTTCATTATTCGCCACCTCCGCTTTCACGAACCTGAGGCGAGCGAAAGCCTGTTCTGATTTCAGAACAATCTGTCCGCCAAGTTTCCCTAATCTTATGGCGTGGCCGAGCTGCTCATAGGAAATTGTATTGTTCAAAAATGCCCCGGCGAACGAGAAATACGAATCATCCGCCCGATAGCCTCGAATGACGTCATAGCCCTCGTAGTCTGGCATAAATGTGTTATGAATATACTCCTTCGCTCTTCCCGACAATTCATTGCTGATGGCGAATGTCCTGTTTTCCAACAATATGGCAAGCCAATTAAGGAAGTGATACTCCTCTCCGGACAAGTCAAGAACCTTCAAATCTTCCGTCTCAAGAATATATTCGTTTGCAAATCCATCCTTGTTTTCGGTGCAGGCCCATTCCTTTGCCAGATCCAGGCGTTCAGTGCAGTAGAACCCGAGGCCATAGTCATTGTGCCTGTTCCCTTTGCCGAAAACCGGTGCTTCAATTATGTTCGCCGATCCGTGATACAATCTCATAATGTTTGGTGACGTTATAACGTTACTTTGCAAAGATAGCATTTCTTGGTTATATTCCAAAATATGTCAAAGTTGTTGCGGTTAGGATTCTTTTCGCTAATTTTGAACCTAAAATGTGATGAATGATGAAAGATAAGGTCAAGGTGATAATCTTCGATGCGGACGACACACTGTGGGACAACCAGACGTACTTTGACAGGGCGGAGGACGTGTTCACGGAGGAGTTGAAGGAATATGGAACGGCGGAAGAACTGTCTGAGGAGCTATACAAGACTGAATCGGCGAATATGCCGATTCTGGGCTACGGGGCGAAGGCGGTCTGCATCTCGATGATGGAGACGGCTTTGAGGGTGTCTGACAGCAAGGTGCCGGGCGAGAATCTTTCACGAATATTATCGAGCGCGAAATCGCTGCTCAGCCTTCCTGCGACACCGCTTCCGGGGGTGGCGCGGACGCTTGACGCTTTGGACAAGACCGGTCGTTACCGCTTGATACTGATGACAAAAGGGGATATGCTGGATCAGCAGAACAAAATCAAACGCTCTGGGCTTGACAAATACTTCTACCGGGTTATCGTCGTCACCAAAAAGGGAATCAAGGAATATCTTGACATCTGCAATGTGGAGCAGGTCGCACCGTCACAGATCGCTGTGGTCGGTAACTCCTTCAAGTCCGACATCCAGCCGATAATCGAGATCGGGGGCTACGGCATACATATTCCTTTCCACACTATGTGGCGGCACGAGGTGACGGAGGAGTTTGAGCATCAGAACATCACACGGCTTGACTCTTTCGAGGAACTTACTAAGATGTTCATTGACAATGAATAAGAATCAACCGGACAGAATTTTGGTGCGTGGCGCGAGGGTGCACAACCTGAAGAATGTGGATGTGGACATTCCGCTGGGGAAGATCGTAGGGATCGCCGGGGTGTCCGGGTCCGGGAAGTCCTCGCTGGCGCTTGGGGTGCTATATTCAGAAGGATCAAGACGTTACCTTGAGTCTCTTTCGACTTACACAAGAAGGAGGATGACACAGGCGGCGAAGGCTGACGTGGACGAGGTGCTATATGTCCCTGCGGCTCTCGCGCTTCATCAAAGACCGGGGATTCCGGGCATACGCAGTACTTTCGGTACTGGTACGGAACTTCTTAACAGCCTTAGGCTTATGTTCTCAAGACTGGCGAGTCACAGATGTCCGAACGGTCACTATGTCGAGCCGTCTTTGCTGGTGGCGGCTGGAAAGGAGCTTGTCTGCCCTGCGTGCGGAGAACATTTCTACGCTCCGTCGGCTGAGGAACTGTCGTTCAACAGCCAAGGAGCGTGCCGTAAATGCGACGGAACCGGAACAGTACGAACTGTGGATGAATCCACGCTTGTCCCGGACGAGAACCTCACGATTGACGAAGGGGCTGTGGCTCCGTGGAACACGCTGATGTGGTCTCTGATGAAAGATGTCTGCCGAGCGATGGGGGTGCGCACAGATGTCCCGTTCAAGGATCTGACTGACAAGGAAAAAGACATCGTCCTTCACGGTCCGGCGGAGAAAAAACACATTCTCTACAAGACGAAGAACTCCAATGACGCCGCCGAACTGGATTTCACATTCTATAACGCGACCTACACGGTGGAGAACGCACTTGCCAAGGTCAAGGACGAGAAGGGGATGAAGCGTGTCGAGAAGTTCCTAAGATTGGATGTCTGTCCGGACTGCGGAGGCACAAGGCTTTCCGATGCGGCAAGGGCACCGAAGCTTAGAGGAATATCATTGGCTGAGGCCTGCACGATGACCCTAACCGAGATTGTGGAATGGGTCAAAGGCGTTCCGGCTTCGCTTCCGTGGGAGATGCGACCAATGGCAGAAAGCATCTGCGAATCGTTCTTGGACACGGCCAAACGACTGATGGACTTGGGAATAGGCTATCTGTCACTGGACCGCTCAGCGGCTACTCTATCGACCGGAGAACGTCAGAGAATGCAGCTGGCCAGAGCCGTAAGAAATCGAACAACGGGAGTCCTGTATGTTCTCGATGAACCTTCAATCGGTCTGCATCCATCGAATATTATCGGACTCTGCGGCGTGATGGAGGACCTGATAGCGGACGGGAACTCCGTCATTCTGGTGGATCACGACACGCAGATCCTCACGAAATCCGACTGGATGATCGAGATGGGGCCCGGTGCCGGCTCAAGCGGCGGTACAGTGATAGCTCAGGGCACGATAGGCGACATCGAGGCCAATGAATATTCAAGGATAGGCCCTTTCCTTTCTGGCAAGAATACTCTTAAGGTAAGACAACAGATAAAAGACTCTGACATATTCATTGATGGCAAGATAACGATGACAACTGATGCTATCCACACGGTCAAGCCGCTGATGGTGGAGATCCCTAAAGGGAGGCTGACGGTTGTCACAGGTGTATCCGGCTCCGGCAAGACCACGATGGTGCTTGAAAGTCTTATTCCAGCGCTTCAGGCGAAGATGGCAGGGCACGATCTGCCATGCCACGTGAAGTCAATAGACGCTGAAGGAATACGTCAGGTGAAACTCATAGATGCTTCACCGATAGGCATTAACGTTCGCTCTACGGTGGCGACTTATGCCAACGTGCACGATGAGTTAAGGAAAGTCTTCGCCAAGACTCCGGACGCGAAAAAGCACGGCTACAAGGACGGGGATTTCTCCTACAATACCGGCAAGCTCCGTTGCCCGACCTGTGACGGCACGGGTGTGATAAGCCTTGACGTGCAGTTCCTTCCGGATGTGGACATTCCGTGCCCCGACTGCCGTGGGTCAAGATATTCAAAAGCGGCGGGAAGCATCCGGAGGGAGAATGCGGCAGGAGAGTTCCATTCGCTTCCAGAGCTGATGGATATGGACATCAATTCCGCCCTTGACGCTTGCGCTGATTTGAAACTCATCAGTCAGCGTCTCAGAGTCCTGCGTGATCTCGGCCTTGGCTATCTGACATTGGGAGAAGAGACCCCGAGCCTGTCCGGAGGTGAGGCCCAGCGACTTAAACTGGCCAGCGAGATGGGCAGGGGACAGAGCGACTCTGTCTTTGTGTTCGACGAACCGACCATAGGCCTTCACCCGTCCGATGTCCTGACGCTACTGAAAGTGTTCCAGAGCCTTATCGATCACGGAGCCACCGTCATAGTCATCGAGCACGATCTGGATGTCATCCGCAACGCCGACTACATCATAGACATGGGTCCAGGAGGTGGTGCTGAAGGTGGCCGTATTGTCGCGACCGGTAGCCCGGATCAAATCCGCAAGGCAAAGGACAGCGCCACCGGCAGATTCATTTAAAAGATCAAACTGGAAATAATGCTGGCCACGATTGTGGACACTGCCACACTGACCAGTCCCGGCATCATAAAGCTGTGGTTCAGAAGATATTTCCCGATCACGGTCGTTCCGCTGCGGTCGAAGTTGACCGTAGCGATGTCCGAAGGATAGTTCGGTATGAAGAAATAGCCATAGACGCTTGGCAGTACACCCAAAAGCACAGGTCCCGGGATGCCCAATGAATATGCCAGCGGCAGCATCGCCACGACCACCGCACCTTGTGAATTGATCAGAACCGAACCGGCTACAGCCTTTTTCGGTGAAGCCTTGCTGACTATGACCATCAGTGCGGCGGCTGTAAGCATCACAATCTGAATGACTAAATTCATTTTCAACCAGCTGCCGTCCTCGTAGGAAGGGAGCAACCTTTGGCATGACGCGAACAGCACGATGACGGCGATTGAGGCAAGGAATATATAGACCGCGCGTTTCGCTGACGCGGAGATTTCCTTTCCGAGGGATGTCGCTGTGCTACCGTACATATATTCATACATCTCCGGGTCTTTCAGCCTTGCCTGGAACGCAGGGTCCTTGCCAAGGTCCAAGCCTCTTTTATAGGAGCATGCGCTTGCGGCGAGGCCTGTTCCGGAAATCGCTCCCAATGCCAGGTTTCCGTACCGTGAGCCGATATAAAGTGCCAGAAGCACTATCATCAACTGTATCAAAAACATAATAGTGAATTTTTCTCAATGTTTAGATTTTGCAAAACTACGGCAATATTTTGAATATTTATGCTGAGGTTTTACTTATTTTTCATATATTGCGAATAATTTTAATGACACATAATTAGAACCGATTCTACCTGCTGATGATTGAAAAGCACACTCATTATGCATTAACGCTCGCCGGTGTTTTATTGATGCATGTTGTTCCCGCCATTTGCGGGGACGGTGTCACGCATCCGGCATGTTTGTCTGAATGCCTTGAAACAAAGGATATTAAAGTGACTTTGGTCCAGAAAAGACAGAATTATTGTTCTGACCATAAGACGCGTGACACAGACATCCGCTCTCCGAAATCGGTGACCATCCATCCTGATGGCTCTAAGTTCTACGTCAATTCTCTGGAGGGCATGAGGACTGTTGTCTTTGAGGTTCCTACCGGAAAGAAAATCAAAACTGTCCAACATCGGTTTGATGGTTCGGACAAGGAGTTGTGGGCTGATGAAAGCGGCTATTACACATTCAAGGACAAGCGCAGGAATCCTCGGACATTCTCGGGGAAACCAGTCGAATCGGCTTTCTCCCACAAAGGTAAATATTTGTGGATATCCTATTACCGAAGAAGTTACGACATCAATGCGCAAGAACCTTCCGCTGTCGCCGTCTTGGACACGGAAAGGGACACGATTATCCGGATGTTCGAGACTGGGCCGCTCCCTAAGATGATCGCCGTGTCTGATGACGGAACGAGATTGGCGGTCACTCATTGGGGAGACAACACGGTTGGTGTCATGGACATCTCAAGTGACAGGCCTGAGGATTGGCATTACATCTCCAACTATGTGATCGGTAGTAAATTATCCCTTGATTATAGCAGGACAGAGCCGGTCAACAGGGACAATGGCAGCGGGCACTGCCTGAGGGGAACCCTGTTCACACCTGACAACAGGTATCTTCTGGTCGGTTGTATGGGCGGTGCCGGTGGAATCGCCGTGATAGATCTTGAGGCCTCTTCGTATCTGGGGAGGATTGTAGGCTTGAAGCCGAACGTCAGGCATTTAATTTGCAAGAATGGCTACCTTTATGCAAGCATCAACACCGCAGGCTATGTCCAAAGGGCAGAAATGACAAGTGTCTATTCGGCCATAGCTGAACTTGATGGGAAAAGGGAAACCGCCAGAATCAACGGTTGGGAAAGCTGCAAGGTATTTCCGGGCGCGAGAACGATAGTAGCTTCGCCAGACGGACGGTTCATCTTCGCGGCATGCAATTTTTCCAGCAGAATCGCTGTCGTGGAGACAAAGACCATGTCCATGATCGGATCCGTCCGCGCGGATTCGTATCCTGTCGGGTTGGCGATAACGCGGGACGGGCACTATCTTTTCTCGACCTCCCAGGGCAACAGCAGTGGCGGTGGCAATGCTGTGGACATATACAGAATTGAATATAAATGAGAAACGCAATAAGAACAGTGCTTGTGGCGATCGCCGTTATGATCTCGGTCGCGGCCAATGCCCATAACGTCATGTCCGAGGTCGAGGATTCGATCACGGTGTCAACTGAAAAACTGGCGGACATCCTCGTGGAGGAAGGAATGAAGATGATTGGCACACCATACCGCTATGGCGGCAGCGGACCGAGGGCCTTCGATTGTACTGGATTCACAAAGTATTTGTACAAGAAGTTCGGCTATGACCTGGAGCGTTCTTCCGTAGGCCAATCAAAGCAAGGAAGGGAAGTGAGCGGCTCGTGGTCCAACTTTCAAAAAGGAGATCTGGTAGTGTTCGCGGCGCGACGCAACGCCAGAAGGGTCGGCCACATCGGGATATTCATAGAGCTTGACAGTTCGGGCAGGGATTTCACTTTCATCCATGCGGCGGTGAAAGGTGGGATTCAGATCTCGCACATCACTGAGAAATATTACTCATCCAGGTTCCTTGGAGCGAGAAGAATCCTTCCTGATTTTGTAAGCCATAAAGATGAGAAGGTGGTGGAAGCCTTGCCTGAAAACACGGTCATTGATGTCAGGGACACCTTGCGGCTGCAGGAAGGTGACATGCGTGTCCTGCTTATGGCGGACGGGCGTTGGATGGTCATCGGGGACGATGGATCTCTGAACGTCCCTAAGGACACAGCCAGCATTGTCCTCTCTCCGTCCGGCACTTGGTCAGCGATCAAGCATGTGTCGCATCGCATTCCGTCCAGGACGGATCCTCCTCGGCAGGCGTTGGTGGAGAATTACACACCTGCTCCGGAGGCGAAATACCACACAATCAAGTCCGGCGACACTCTTTCGTCAATCGCGTTAAGGTACAAGACCTCGGTCTCTGCGTTATGCAGGCTCAACGGGATGTCAGTGAACACCACACTTCGCATTGGGAAGAGGATACGGGTTAAATAACAATTGAAAGATGAGAAGATTTCTCTCCTTGCTTCTGTTTGTGACGTTTTCTGTCAGCCTCATGGCCCAGAACGGAAAGAACGTCACGGTGAAATGGCTTAAAGACAATTACACAAAAAGAGAGGTGATGATCCCGATGCGGGATGGGGTCAGACTCTACACCGCTGTCTATGAACCTGTCTCGGTGGTCGATGCCAAACCAGTGATGCTTGTCCGCACTCCCTATTCGCTCAGACCTTACGGATTTGAGGCGGGGGAGGAACCTCTGCCAGGCAAACAGACATATTCATCCGGCATCTGGGATGACTTGCTCAACTACGCCGCGGATGGCTATGTTATTGTCTTGCAGAACGTCCGTGGCACCTTCCTGAGTGAAGGAGATTTCGAGAACATCCGTCCGCATCTTGGCGGCATGGCTGGAGGTACGGCGAAAGGGTGCATTGTTGACGAAGCCACGGACACTTACGACACCGTGGAATGGATCCTCACAAACACCCGCTGCAACGGCAATGTCGGAGTGAAAGGAACCTCGTATCCTGGCTTTTACGCCACGATGGCTGCCCTTTCCCGCCATCCCGCGATCAAGGCTGTCTCGCCGCAAGCCCCTGTGACAGACTGGTTCATGGGGGATGACGCCCACCACAATGGCGCGCTCTGCCTTGCGGACTGCTACCGTTTCGGCTCGTCGATGTACAGAACGCGGAAAGCACCTTCGACAAAAGGCCTGTCTAAATTGGTGAATATCGACACCGATCTCTATGAATATTTCCTTGGCAGGCCGATGGCCGACCTTTCGGCGTACTTCGGCGACACCTTGGCGTTCTGGAACAGCATGGTCTCACATCCGGATTACGACAGATTCTGGAAAGACCGGAATCCCGGCCGGCATCTGAAGGACATCAAGCCTGCGGTTCTTGTCACCGGTGGTTTCTACGATGCCGAGGACTGCTACGGCGCGTTCGAGACCTACAACGAGATCCGCGGATTGTCTCCGGAATGCAACCTTTATCTGGCCGTGGGGCCGTGGTACCACGGGGGATGGAAGAACCGCAAGGCGAATCACCTTTCCGGAGCGTGGTTCGGAGAGGCGTCCGGGGAATATTACTTGGATGATATTGAGTATCCTTTCTTTACATATTACCTTGAAGGGAAAGGGAATATGCCTGCGAGGGTGAATATTCTACCATCCGGTGAGACTCTGAAATCAAAAATGGAAGGTGTACCATCTTCGACACTTTGGAAGACATATTCCTCATGGCCTCCGTCAGATGCGGAGCCTATCAGAATATTCTTTTCAGGTGCTGATTCCTTGAATATGTCAGGATTGCCTGACGTGCTGGCTTTCAGGACATTCACGTCAGATCCAACGAACCCTGTCCCGTATATGGATGTAAAATCCAATGGACGTGACCGCGCCTACATGACGGCCGATCAGAGTTTCGCGTCAGCACGGGAGGATGTCCTTACATATTCAGGAAATGTACTTTCAGACACGTTGCATCTTGCAGGTCCGGTAAAGGCGCACATGGAATTGAGGCTCGACCTGCCGGACGGGGCATATTCAAAGAATATGGATGCGGACATTGTCGTCAAGTTGATTGATGTCCGCCCCGATGGTTATCAGATGCTTGTCAGAGGTGATGTGATGCCGCTCCGTTACCGTGACGGATTCAGCAAGGCAAAGGCTGTTAAGGCAGGAAAAGTCGTCAGCGTGGACTTCACGATGTGCGACATCGACCATTACTTCCTTCCAGGCCATTCTTTGATGATACAGATTCAGGGAAGCTGGTTTCCGCTCATCGCGATGAACCCTCAAACCTTTGTGCGGAACCCGTTCACGGCCACCGCGAAAGACTACAGGCCCATTAATGTCTCTATTTCCTCTCATTCTTTTCTAGAGTGCGGTAAAGTCAATGCTTGTAGTCAATAAAACAAATATGTTTATTCGTATAACAAAAATGTTTACCACTTGATATGCTGCCTGATTCCACATTTGACCTATTGGAAAGCATCGCGAAGAAGCATGGCGATGGCGATTTCAGTTCCACAACAGAATCCGAGCGGAAAGTACTCGAGCAAATCAACGCGGCCATTGCGGACGGCGACATCGAACTGTACCCGATGAAGGCTCTTCTGGCCGCCAGCAACGACTGGAGCACCGGCCTCATAACCCGCATGGGCCTGTACAAGAATATTCTTCTGGAAGGAATAGGCAAAGGCGCCCTCGCTCCCGAAAATGAATATGCCTGGGAATGGATAGGCTCCGCCGCGACGAACAACGACCCCGAAGAGTTTATCGATGACAAAACCCTCTATTACGATCTCCTCTCCTCGGCGGCAGAGTCCGGAATCACCGTCGCTCTGGACATTATGGACCGCATCTGGGAGCCAGAGAACATCATTGAGGAGGATTGACGTTGCTCCTTTCTCGAACCATCATAAATATTTTTCACACTAGCTGATAGATTAACCTCGTCTCGTCCGTCAATATAAGCGACGATCCGAAAGGATAGGAATGGACGAAACGCTGACACAAGAATTATCCGAGTGCTGCTTTGCGTGATTGAAAAGAATTTCCTAACTTTGCGTCGCTGGAGTAATCCAGCATAAATACGGAATGTGCGATCACGCGGCCCTCAATTGAAAATCTGACAGTTTTCCAACGAATAAGGGACTCACGAACAGCACTCTTTTCTTGTGTATCAGCACCTGCCCGCACAGGCACGCCCTTTTGGCGCACAGCCACCGCACGGCAGACACCAATACACAGTGTGGAGTTCCATTCGTTCTTCTTATTCGGGTTTTGTCAGAACCTTCAATTGAAAGAATGTGGAGTTCCACACTTTCGTTGTAGGTTGAAGTGAAAGTAACTGATGACAATACTTTTTAACAGTTGTACCCGACACGGAATAAGGGTGTGATGCATGAAAAAGACCAATTGCTTGATTCTCTGCTTAATCCTGCTATGCAATTTTGCAGGTGCCCAAATTTCCGGTAACATCGCGAACCACGACAAACAGATTGACTCCGAGAATATTTCATACATGACTGATCCGTCATGTGCGTATTGTAGCGACAACTATATGCGGACAGGTATGACCGTCGAGCTCTACACGGAATCCGGACATCACAAAGGTACCTACTCCGTGTGGTTAAGCAAAGGTGACAAGTACATAAAATTCAACGATGAATGGATACGGATTGAAGGGAAAAGCCGGTTTTTATACCATGGCAACGCCTATGTGATCAAAAAAAACTCATAATTCAGTCCGACACTGATAGATCAAGTCTTCGTCAAACATCTAACTACATGACAATCCAAATGGAAGAAACGAATATGCAAAAAATCCAGAGTGCTGTTTTGAGTGAACCAAAGTTTTTGTTAACTTTGCGTGGTCGGAGTGATTCGGCGTAAAATACGAAATGTGCGATCACGCGGTTCTCAATTGAAAATCTGACAGTTTTCCAACGAATAAGGAACCCACGAACAGCACTCTTTTCTTGTGTATCAACCCATGCCGCAGCGGCACGCCTTTTGGTGCCGCATCCCACAAGCGACTCGTGTCATACATAGGTGTGGAGTTCCACTCGTTCTTCTTATTCGGGTTTTGTCAGAACCTTCAATTGAAAGAACGTGGAACTCCACACTTTCGTTGTGGGGGGTGATTAATGAATGTTATACAAACTGGAAACAGATATGAAAAAAATTATCTTTGTTATTGTGTTAATTTTAAGTTTATGTTTTAGTGTTCACGCTAGGACTGTCGTAAACCGTATTGCGAAACATGGCGAGCCAGTTTTTAATGAAGAGCTGCCGCTGTCCGGAACAGAATACAATTCTCTTGAAGATTGTGATAATGAGAAGGAAGATGCGGATAAAGATTCTTTGTCTGATTTCGCACCTTACAGCATATCCTATCTTGCTTCATTCAAGTATGCGGAAATTGGTTACTATATGTTTGGTGGCCATTTCCTGAACGCGGAAGGATGGGGGTTTGATTTTCAAATCGGATCTAATATAGGATTAGTAGAAAGAGATTACTCTGGGGTTGTCTTTATGGTAGGCCCTGGATACGGATGTACGAAGAATAATATTCAGACAGCGGTTTTTCTGGATTTTGTGGGCATAACATCCAGTAATGGTTCAGCTGAATACAGAAAAGCAAACAACATTGACAAAGAAAACCGTTTTGACTGGGGACTTTCATTAGAGCCAAGGATAACTGTTAAGTTAGGAAGAATATTCCCTTGGGCAGGACTAGCTGTGCAGTGGGCTGAAGCCACCGATAAAATCACAGTTGGATTTCACGTCGGCATAGGTATTAATATCTGATATCTTAATCACTGTTCTGAAGTTGCACATTAATTGATAATAAACAATTTATATGAAATTACTTAAATGTATACCGCACATTGCGGTCATTCTTGTTGCAGTAGCCTTTGTCGCATCGTGCGGCCCTGAAACTATTGTCAAAGAACCGGAAAATAATCAGGAGGAGGTAGAGGACAAACCATCGAATCCGGACACGCCAACCAATCCGGATAAGCCTGACAACCCAGACAATTCAACTGATCCAGATAATCCAGATGAGCCTACAGATCCGGATAAGCCAGGTAAGATTGAGGTCGCCGATGATTTCGATTCAGGGGATGGCAGTGCCAAGAATCCTTACATAATAGCCAATGCCGCGCAGTTGCGGAAGTTGGCAAAAGACTTGGAGTCTGGTATGACATACCGTGAGGAGTACTTCAAACTTAAGAATGATATTGTTGTCAATGAGAAAGTGTTGACAGAAAACGGGGAACTGGTCGCAAATCACTCGGATTTGGAGCAATGGAAACCAATCGATAAGTTTTATGGTACATTTGATGGTGATGGACATTTTATATCAGGGATTTATATTAATACGGAACAGTCTGATCAAGGGTTGTTTGGTCATCTATATGGAGAAGTTTCTAATCTGTCGTTGACTGATAGTTATATTAGTGGAGAGGATTATGTTGGAGGCATTGCGGCCAGGGCTCATCTATATTGGAAAGAAAAATTATATGTCGCTAACATAATTAATTGCGTTAATAAAGCTACAATCAAAGGTCACTATTATGTTGGAGGCATTGTGGGTGTATGCGGAAGTGATGATGAGAATAAGCCTGTCAATCGATGCGGTAATTATGGAAATATTATTGCTGACGAATGGGCGGGAGGCATCGCCGGTCGTGGTGGTAAGATATATAATTCGTACAATTATGGGAAAGTAACAGCGAACCAAAGTGCTGCCGGAATATGTGCGTACTGCGCTTTAGCGATTTTCTCTAATTGCGTTAATCTTGGGATTGTAACATCAAATTCAAGTTACGCAGCTGGATTATTTGAATATTTTCGAAGTAGATATGATTCTGAACTAAATAATTGCGTAAATTATGGATCGGTTACATCAAATAATAAAGACTATGCTGCCGTGGTGTGTAGACTTGAGGAAGATGATCATATTAGAGTTAAAGGACACAACCTATACTATCTTGAAACCTCTGCTAAAGGATTCAAATATTCAGGTGATGGACGTTTTAGCGATTGTGGTTCAAGAACACTTAAACAGATGAAAGCTCCAGAGTTCTTGAATACGTTGAACAGTAATGTCAACAAGCTCAATTCCAAGAACGGCTTCAAAAACTATTATTGCAAATGGAAAACCGGCACAGAGGGTTATCCTATTCTTGAAATCATAAATGAATAATGCACATATGAGACGACTACTTTATTGGGCGATAGGAGGAATATTAGTCTGTTCCATGATCATTGCTTGCGATGCCAAAGATGACATATTGAAGTCAAACAACGGCAGTCTGGCTGGAACAAAATGGATCGGCAGCAATATGGACTATCTTATCGGTGATGATTGGGTCACACTGTATGACGAATCCATGATATGGTATTTTTATTCAGACACGAAAGGGATGCTTTATTACGTCCAAAAGAAGAATGATTCGGACGATGGTTATTCTTCAAGCAGAAAATCAGCGTTCTTCTCGTATGAAGTAAGCGGAAGCGACATAGAATTGACTTATATTACGCCTCCTATTTGGGGAAGTGGCTTTGAAACCATGCCAATCAATGATTTGAAAGAATTTGATAAAAAAACTATGTCCTCTTCGGATTATTCTTTTATTTCATCCTTGAGTGGGACGACTGGAGAATGCGAATGGTATATGAATAAGCAAGGAGGCCTTTTGATCACTGGCAAGGGCGCCATGGCTGACTATGACTCGTTCGCCGCCACGCCATGGGGCAATCAAAAATATATATCGGTTGTAATGGTTGATGAGGGAGTTACCTCTATCGGCTCTCATGCTTTCGCTAGTCCATCCCTGGGAAATGTAGAATTGCCCTATGTGTCTTTGGAAAAGATAGGATCTTATGCGTTTGCGAATTCGTGTATATCAGACATCCACCTATGCTATGATATTGCTGAAATAGGAGATTATGCGTTCAGTAACTGCTCGTGGCTGAAAAAGGTCGAATTGCCGGAGCGGATAAAAGAAATAAGTGACGGAACATTCTGCGGTTGTACAAAGTTGAGTAATGTATATATGCCGGAGAGTTTGGAAATTATTGGTGACTTCGCTTTCGAAGGATGCAAGAATTTAAGCGTCACTTTGTCTGGTTGTAAGAATCTCAAGAGTATCGGTGATTTTGCTTTTGAAGGGCCAACAGTAGTTGAATTTACGCCGTCTAAGATATTGACAGAAGTCGGGAATTGTGCATTCACTAAACTGGCTGTCTCAACTCTTGAATTACCTTCCTCGTTGAAAAGGATAGAAGGTATTTCGTTTCAAGGAAGTTTCTCCAGAATTGTTATTTCGAAAGGAACCACATACATAGATAGAGCATTTGTAAGTAATGCAAAATCAGGAAATTTCTACATTAATTCGCGCGTGCCTATAGATGCGGGGGAGTGCATTATCACTGGCGACGGCTGGGATATTGAGAGTAAATGGACGCTTCATGTGCCAGACGGATGCCAGACTGCATATTCAAAGAAAACTCCATGGAATAAATTCAAGAATATTTTGGACGATATTAGTTTAAGTAAGTAAATAGACTCACTCTTATAGAACGTAAATCGCAAATTAAAATGTAAAAGTTATGAAAAAATTAATTTTATTTCTGTTTATCGCCTCAGAGTTGGTTTTGGGGCTGGGTATGGCTGGCTGCAGCAAAGATGATGACAATTCTGCAAAGACTGACTACGCCGATTTGATTCGCGGTCATTGGTCTTCGGTTATATCGGACTCGGAGAAGGAAACTATTTCGATCGACTCACAGGGAGCAGGCTCGATATTATTCTACGATTTGATACATAATGATTGGGGAATTATGGCTAGAGGAACATATACCCTTAATGGTAATACGATTTCCGCCACGTACGACAGAGTGCAAGTTAATGACGAGAATTATAATTCCACCACTTGGCATGGATTTACGAATGGCAAAGCCCAAACAGTTGAATACACGATAGTTTCGTGCGACGGGAAGAAACTTGTCCTCAAAAAAGATAATGGAGAGACTCGTGACTTCGAAAAGTATAAAGACATAGAATAATTACGTTTAAGATACAAGTAATCAATAATCAATGCTCTATTAAGTGGCGAGTTTTTGTGCGACCGGTCGCTTCGGTTGGTTAAGCGACCATGGCCGCACTTTACGTGTAAATATATTACTATTGCTATTGTGACTGTTGGCCAATCGTAAACTTACTTCAAACAAACCTTAGATACTGATTACAAATGAAAAAGTGTACAAAATTGATGTTGTTCTGCATCTCTGCTTCTCTTGCGGCATGCGGTACAGCCGGGAAATTGAAGAACACATCAGCCCTGCGAGAATTAATGTCATCAAATAACACCTAATTACTATACAAGATGAGATGTAAAAACTGTGGTTGGGAAAACGAACCCAATGTATATAGATGCATTAAGTGTAATGCACCTTTGGAAGGATCAATGGTTGACAACGGGCAATCAAAGCACTTTTCTGCAGAAGATAAACCTCTAAAAAAAACACTTCGGGAATCTTCGGCCGATAATATGGAATATTCCGAAAATCATTTTGGTAGTGAACGCAACTTTATTCATGACGAAAAAGAATGCGTGTGTGAAAGATGTGGTTACCCTATCGCCGCGAATGTAAGTGAATGTCCTATGTGTCATACACCGATCAATCGAAATTCTTATAATTATCATGGAGATAGGCATGAGCCGGGAAATGGGAATAGGTCGTATGCTCGCGGAGGAACTGAGAATCCATGGGCCAATCCGAGCAAGGACTCCTTCTGTACTCTCAAGCGTTTGTCATGGCAATCAGAGCAAATTCAATATTCACCAGTAAGTTATTCGGGTCGAACAATCGTACTGAATAGAAGAAACACAGATGCGAACAATAACTCTATAACATCGCTGGAGCAGGCTGTACTGACGCACGAAAACGGGGAATGGTTTATTGAAAACAGAAGTGAACAGAAAACAACATTGATTCGTGTTGACCGGAAAACAAAGCTAAATGATGGCGATATAATAGTTTTAGGAAATCGGATGTTCGAATTTAAGAAGGGGTGATTAACAATGAGCTGTGCATCACAACCAATTATGGCGGAACGATGCGCTTTCGCCGTAGGAGATTTGATAGATAATAGATGGAAAGTGAAAGCCCGCTTGGGCGAAGGCACCTTTGGACAAGTCTTTAAAGTCCACGATTTGAGCAATGGAAGAGTGTATGCTCTTAAATTGCTGAAACTTTGGGAAATACAAGCGACTGAGCGAGCAAGTATCATGAAAAGATTTGACCGGGAGTACGAGACCGGACAAATCAAAAGTGACTATTTGGTCCATTCTCTTGATAAAGGGAATGTCAGAGGCAATGCATATATAGTTATGGAATACTGTCAAGGCGGTGATCTAAGGAATGCCGTCAAAGAATCGTACTTGGATTTAGCATTAATAGGGAAACAGATCTTGCTTGGATTAAAGGATTTACATCTTAACGGCAAGGTACACAGAGATTTGAAACCGGAGAATGTATTGCTGCAAGACAACTCACATGCGGTTCTGACTGATTTTGGAATATCCGGAGATAGAAACAACCGCTTGACAAGCAGAGGTTGGCTTGGCGTTCCTAAAGAAATTTTCGGGACAATAGCTTATATGCCTCCTGAACAAATGAATCCACCACGAGGAAATGCTACGGTATTGCCGACAACTGACATCTTCTCTTTTGGAGTCATGATGTACGAACTAATCACGGGGCGATTACCTTTTGGTAAGCTTAATTCTGAATCGGATGTTCCCGTATATGTTAATAATGGAAAGAATGGTGTTTGGGATAGAGCCTTGCTAAACAATGCTGGTTTTGGCAATGACTGGATCTCTGTTATCGAAGGATGTCTTGAGCCTGATTATAAACTACGGTTACAAACCATTGATGACGTCATGGCAACATTGCCAAAACCAAAATCTACTGAGAATGATTCCGAATCTGTTCATCAAAACAATGCACCATTCTGTAAAGACACTACGCAAGGAGTGTTATTACGTGTCATGCAAGGTGAAGAGTTTGGAAAAGTTTATATTCTGAACGAACTGCTTTCGGATGATAATTCCTCTGTTATTTGTGTTGGCCGGGCAACTGATGACGTATGGAACAACATTCGGATAAAGGAGGAAGAAAGCACCTACATCTCAAGAAAACATTGTACAATTGAGAAAGACAGACAGCGGAATTTATGGATAATACGGGATGGACAGTTTCGCACACAGTGTCCGTTAGGACTACGCCAAAATCACTTGTTCCCATGCGGATATTGTACTGCGTATTGTACATCTCACGGCTCTGAAAATGTTTGGAAAGAATCGCTCAATGGTACATTTGTCAACTCTCAAGAAGTCCCGGTTACGGGAACAGTCATTCGGTCTGGAGATATAATCTCGATAGGTGATGTTAAACTGCGTGTTGAAGGAGTGAATTAATGGCAAGGAATGATATCAACATATTCGGAACATCCTTTCTTGACCTATTGTCTGGAGCTTTGGCGGCAGTAATAATTCTATTTATTATTGTGCCCAAGATGAGTTCTGAGCAGCAAAGTGCGTTGGAAGAGCTTGAGCAATTGGATGTTCAGGTGACTGATTTGCATGAGTTGATTGAGCAAATTCAGAATTCTGTTCCGCAAGAAGTCTATGATCAAATTGAGAGGCAGATGGAGGAATTGCAAAACACTATATCAACCCTGACGGAACGAGTGGAAAGTTTGCAGGGACAACTAAGCGAGTGCCAAGAAGAGAATGAAAGTCTTCATCGCCAGATCGAACAACTGGAACAAGAGATTCAACAACTGTCTGATCAAAACGGACAAGATATATCCGATGGGAAAGTGTTTGGTATTGATGCAGAGTTGGGCGTAGTTTGTATTTGGCCAGAAAATGTCGATGTTGACTTGCATGTGGTGAATTTGTCCTCTGGAAATGAATGTAACTACGAGCATACGGCAACTCCTTTCGGAAATCTTAATATGGACATAATGGAAAGAACGGAGGACAACGATGGTCGGTACGAACTCTTTTATCAAGAACATATAGTTCCGGGAAGATATCAAATTTATGTCAAACAGTTCTCAAATAATAATGGGCGACTCGTGAATGTTGATGGATATGCCGTGCTCTTCCCTGGAAGATCAAACCAAGTCAAGATTCCTTTTAGGCACATAACATTGGACCATCAATGGCAAAAGGTGGTTGTCGGTACTTTAATAGTAACAACGGATAATATTACACTACAATGATAGACAGAAGAATTAATAGAATTATCATCAGTTTTGTCCTTACCATTATATTGATGGTTCTTTTAGTTATGGTCACACCATCGGAGAATCCACCACGTCTTTTGGTCATGCTTGGAGGCACAATGCCGGAAGGTATGATCCAAGGATTTACTTACCTGCTATTCTTTTTTGGAATTCTTGAGGTGATACACACTAATCAAGTAATCACCAATGAATATGATTCATTCCATGCTCATCTTTTACCGGAAAAGGAGAATTGGGTGTTAAGCCCGGATGATGTGAATCAGTTGAAACTGAACATGCAACAAATGGAACATTCCAATAGGTTCCTTCTCACTGATTTGATAAAAAAAGCATGCACCAAATACCGATTAAGTAAGTCGTCATCAGAAACACTTGGTTTAGTTGAGTCTCAAGTCAGGATATATAACGCGGAGATGGAGAGTGAGCAATCATTTATCCGCTACACCGCATGGGCGATACCTTCTGTCGGGTTTATTGGAACAGTTTTGGGTATTGCGGCATCGTTGGGATATGCCAATGAGGCAGGGACTCCAGAGGGCATCAACAAAATGACAAGCATGCTTGCTGTCGCTTTCGACACGACCCTCATTGCGTTGTTTCTCAGTATTATTTTGATGTTTGGCATTCATTACATTCAAAAACAGCAAGATGGCTTATTTGCAAAAATGAGTTCTTACGTGATTGAAAATCTTATCAACCGACTTTATAAATAACAAGAATATGGCACAACCTACATCACCTTACAAAAAATCTCTGTCTGGCTCCATTGGAGCGGGAATGAAATCGCTCTTAGCTGCGAATGATAGGCGTTACTATGTGTTGGAGCACAAGGTCTCATCCAAATATCACAAGGCAGGAGAAAATCAGCGAATCATTGTAGATCAAATTGAACTTGGTCGCTCTTCAACTTGTCAGGTTCGGTTTGATGAGTCATTTTTGACAGTCAGTCGCCGTCATGCCGCGATTGTCAAATATGGGGACAATTGGAAGCTCGTTCATCTCGGGACTAACCCTACATACATAAATGGACATAAGGTGGACAAGGAATGGTATCTTCATAACGGTGACGAGATCCAACTTTCCACTAATGGGCCAAGGATGGGATTCATCGTTCCTGCCGGAGAAAAAGGATTGGTTAAAAGCATAGGACTTTCAGCCAGACTCAGCTTGTTCCGGAAGCAGGCGCTTAGACCGTACAAGCAAGCGATTGCATGTCTTGCCGCGCTTCTTGTTTTGACATCAGGTGGCTCTATTGGGTGGATGTTTAAGCAGAATTCAGACATTAATAGACTTACGGCCATTAATGATGCAACCTCCACAGCTTTGGAATCCGTCAAAGGTGATAATCAAGAATTAAAGCAAACAATAGAAGACATGAGAGTAAGGGCACGGCAACGGGACTCTATTATAGACATCTCGCAAAAAGAAATACAGAGATTGAAAGATCAACCTCGTTCTGTGCCTGTACCTGCCGTGGCTGATCTTATACATAGTGTACAATCTAGCGTATACTTTATTGTAACAACAGTTTACATGAAATTGGGAAGCGGAACTCAGAATTTAGGATCGTCTAGCGGAACTGCTTTTTTATTAAATGACGGTAGGTTTGTAACAGCGCGCCATTGTGTTGAATCTTGGCTCTTTTCTTCTCCAGAAGCGAATGTGATGAATGAATCCTATAGTAATGTCTCGGTTTGGTCAGAGATTAAAGCCTATGGTGTGAATGGTGATGATTTTACTCTCAAGAGTTCAGATTTTACCATTGATCGCAGCATGGACACAATCTTGGATGCCGGTATTGATGAGAATGGAATGCAGTTAAAGATGAGGTTGGCATATTATTATAAAGACAATGACCCTGAAAGCGGTGAAGAAATAAGGATTGGAAACGTCAAGGCTGGTAGTGCGGATTGGGCTGTTGCTCGAATTCAAAGGCAAGGGAATATCAAACCTAACACGAGCCTTTCATCATCATTATCTCAAGGTTGTGAAGTTCATGTACTTGGATTCCCGGCTGGATTAGGAGCAGGAGATGGTCCAAATAGAATTGAACCAATTTATAACAAAATGAATGTTGCACGAAATGGATTAAACAATGAAGGCTGTATAATGGTAAGTCAAGGAGTGGCACATGGAAATTCTGGAGGACCCGTCTTTGCCGTTAAAGATGGTAAGATTTATGCTGTCGCGATTGTTTCTAGGCTTGAGAGTGCGACTCAAATGCGGAATGAGAGTCGTACGGCAATTCTACAGCAACAACAACAGTATGATCAGTTAGTTCCGATAAAAAATATAAGATGAAACGTTTATTGTTAATAATTATGCTATTAACCGTTACTGTTAATAGCATTGCTCAGTCTGGCATATTTTCCCCTAATCAGCAGTTAATTGAAGATGCCATAAAGAATAGTATTATCGTTATATGTCAATCATATCAATTGGAAGATACCACGACTCATCAGCGTTACGGTAGATATGGTAATAAAGAGTTTGGCAAGTCTTATTCCATAGGGGTAAAGGTCAATGGCGGTATAGCGGTTACGAATAAGGCAACGAAACCTTGGGAATATGATAACAATTACTCTCGATATCGCGATAGCCATAAACCTATACTATATCAGACAAAAGTAAAAGAACTGTCCGATAGCTCATTTACTCAAATTAATATTGGCATTGATAGCATCGGCTCTCCTCATGGTATATCCATTATTCCTGATACTGTTTCGTATAATGGTCATGGTTTTCAATATCATAAACATGACGGTAAAACAGATGGGTGGATTGTGTGGATCACATCACCGTTTGACATTCAAGATTGTGACTCCTCTAGGGCAGTGGAGCATATAATATATCGGAAGAATATTGAATATCATCCTGATTCTTTATCATACATGATAGATGTTCCTCAAAGTACAAAGAAAATATGGGGTGGGATTTTTGTGGTGCCACTGCAGACCCAAATCGGAGAACTTACTTTCAATTTAGGTGGAATAATAGTGGAAACGTCACCATCATCATGGCAAATGTTCCCAATTGATGATACCGTGTACCAAGTCGATAATGTAACTAAGCCGATGGACGAATTGACACCAACTTTGTCACAGTCACCCAAAGAGTCAATTGAAAAGGGTAAAAAGAAAAATAAAAGAAAATGATGAAACACAACAGTATAACTTTCAGACTTACAGCGTATTCTGATGCCGCTGGGAAATACGATCCGACAGCTCCGCTTAAGGGAAACGAGGACAATTTTTATGTTGACGATGATTTGGGAGATGATGTTCCGGGGCGTTGTCAGACTGATAGTGAAATTACCATGACCGAATATGGCTGCCTAATGGTGGTTGCGGATGGCATGGGTGGGATGAATGCAGGAGAGGTAGCGTCAGGAATTGCCATAGAGACTGTCAAGGAATATTTTGAGCCACATAAGATTGATGCAAAATTGGCGGGCTCTTCAGCGGGGCGCCGGAAATACTTGGAAGAAGTTATAAAAGAGGCTGACTTGAGGATCAAAACCGACGCAAAGAATAATCCTGAGCACGAAGGTATGGGCTCAACAATCATTCTTGCGTGGATAGTCGGAGACAAGATGACCATAAGCTGGTGCGGAGACAGTCGCGCCTATCGTTATAATCCAAAGAGTCGCCTCGCACCATTATCCACCGACCATTCTTACGTACAAGAACTTGTCAATAAGGGCGTAATTAGCTATGAAGACACATTTGAGCATCCTCAGGGCAACATTGTCACGCGCAGTTTGGGTGACCCCAACCATTCCGCACGTCCTGAGACAAGGGATTTTGACATATATAATAACGACATTATTCTTTTGTGCAGCGATGGTTTAAGCGGTGTCCTCCGAGACAAAAAAACAAAGGATTACAACGGCAATTACTATCCTGGAGATACTATTGAGGACATCATAGCGGCAAATACCGTGTCCATGGCGCAATGTCGCGATGCTTTGATGTCAGCGGCACAAAATGCCGATTGGTATGATAATGTAACGGTTCTCCTGTGTCAAATCTTGAATGGTGCTGGTGATCCACCAGATGAATCAGTATCTAATATTGGAAAGACCGAGAAGACTAAATCAGCTTGGTTAAAAAAGAGCTTGGCATTTGTGGTTCCGTGCATTGTTTGTTTATTATTCGGTTATTCTATTGGACATTTTCCCTTTTCTAAAGAAAGAAGAAATACAACTCCTTCAGAATTTAAGGTCATCGATTCTTTACAACGGGCAATTGATTCCTTAGGTAATCTATTAAATAACGTTAGAGATAGTAGTGCAATCAAAGCACGTGAGTTGAATGAACGCCAGAAAATCATAATAGACTCTCTATCAAAATTAAGTGTTCAGCCGGCTAATAAAACTGTAATTTCAGCCAAGGTCGCAGAGGCTTCACGAAATTCATCCGAATTAAGCCCTGTATCTGATTCATCATCAATAGAAGGACATGGACAGCAATGAGTTTTTCAAAGCGATGGTAATTGACGGCCGCTACCTAGTAAAGGAATATAAAGGTAGGGGTAGCTTTGGTGAGGTATGGCTGGCAGAAGATACAGAACTATGTATCGATGTAGCGATCAAATTATACATATCACTTGATCAAAACGGCCAAAACGAATTTAAGAATGAATTTAAGGTCGCATATGGTTTGAGTCATGAAAATCTCCTGACAACTCAACACTATGGTGTCTGGAATAATCATCCATATTTGATTATGAAGTACTGTTCCAACGGTTCAGCCGATGATCTTGTGGGGAACGCGACTGAATCTCAAATATGGAAATTCATTCATGATGTCGCAAATGGTCTGAGATACCTGCATGCTCAGGAGCCTCCGATCATTCATCAAGATATCAAACCAGAGAATATCCTGATTGACGATGATGATTCTTTCTTGATCACTGATTTCGGTATCAGTAGGAGAATGCGTTCTACATTGCGCAAACAATCCAACAGCGCATTGTCAGGAGCCGTCGCTTACATGGGACCGGAACGATTTTCCAAGGAGCCTATAGCTGTGAAGGCAAGCGATATTTGGTCTTTAGGTGTTTCGATTTATGAACTGACTACTAATGATTTGCCTTTCATGGGGCAAGGTGGAGGTATGTTGAATGTCGGTGCCGAAATTCCAAATCTTGACACCGCAAAGTGGTCAAGCAACCTGAATGATGTCATGCGCCGATGCCTTTCAAAGAATACATGGGACAGACCGACCGCGGAAGAACTTGCTGAATATAGCAAACTTGTCATGAACGGTGACAAAAGAAGAGGCAAACCTAAGCCTACACCAGAATCAATGAAGTCATTCTTTCGTAGAGTTTGGCTCTTCGTGGTTGGACTCTCTTAAAAGTGATTACGTTTATTCGTTAGGTAGCTACTAACTGTCGAATTGAGGCAAGGATAATATGCCTCCAAGAATAACAGTATATTATACCATTTAGTATTTGATTTAATTGAGTAGTACAAAAGGAGCATTGGATCATGACAGAGAATGAAATACTAAACAGCCGGTACCAACTCATAAGCCCGATAGGAAGGGGAAGTTTTGGCGAGGTCTGGCTTGCTAAAGACATACAAATAGGCAACAATGTTGCGATTAAAATTTATATCTCGCTAGATGACAAAGGAATTCAGGAGTTCAAAAGCGAGTACTCTACTGCATATGCATTGAATCATCCTAATATTCTGCATACGTCATATTTTGATCTCTATGAGAATCGGCCGTATCTTGTAATGCCCTACTGCCCCGGCTCAGCAACAGATTTGATTGGTACTACTGATGAACAAGTAATATGGCATTTCATTCGAGACACTGCCGCCGGGCTTGAGTATCTGCATAGTCAAGACATCGTGCACAGGGATATAAAGCCTGATAATATCTTGTCTGACCCTCAAGGCAATTTTTTGATTACGGACTTTGGTATCAGTCTAAAGATGAAAAGTACCTTGAGGAGAAATTCGAAACGAGATAATGACACTGATGATGCATCTGGAACCATTGGCTATATGGGTCCCGAAATGTTCTCTAATCATCCCAATGCTGTCAAGGCAACGGATATATGGGCGCTAGGAGCCACAATCTTTGAGATTATTGTTGGAGAATTACCATACTGTGGACAGGGCGGCGTAATGGTGTTGCATGGGGCAGATAGTCCTGAAATTTCTGGTATTTGGTCGGATAATCTTAAGGCTATTGTTCTTTCTTGTATGCTTAAGAATACATGGGATAGACCCACTGCGGAAAAACTTAAATCATTTGCTAAAGCCATCCTTGAAGGAAAAAAAGTAGTGTGGAATAATCCTATAACAAATGATGGTGATAACGGTTCAGAAAGTGATGTTAAGAATATTAAAGTAGTGATAGAACAACTCACTATGGATGGACAATACAAGGAGGCATATAATAAATGCCTACTATGTATGCAGCGGGGTGCCGAGGTTAATTATGCAAAGGCGAAAAGTGCTGAACTTGTTGCCATAATGAAGGAACAGAATAAAAAGGATAATCGGAAGAATAATTTTATGATAATAATATTCTCAATTATATCGACCGCCGCCGCTATTCTGTATGCCATCGTTTCAGCATAGAATTATCAAACTTAAAAAACTACAAATTATGAGTTCAAAATTTAACTACAAATTCATTTTCGAGTATTCGCCGTCATTAACCTATGCGACGATAGAAGAAATTTTCCAAAAAAGATATCCTGAATATAAGATATCTAACAATTATGGAAGGAAGAACCTGTGTAAATCTGCTTATGTTAGGGCAGGAGTGCTGATTAAGCAACGCCGAAGACAAGGCAAAACAATCGTCAAAGTTTATGGTGAAATGTCTAAAACAGCAAAAGTCTTTTTTGGATTCATTATTCACTATCTCCTTAGAGGAACATTTATCGATGATGTTAGTGCAGTATTGAAAGAAGAACTGGTTTCTAGATATCATTTGCTTGAAGATAAATCAGATTCTATGATGACTCAGATGTTTGGTTAAGGAAGTTAAGGCACCAAGAAATCTCCAATAAATTAATCCACTTGAAAAAGTCAGTCTTTGAAAGAAAATTGCCCCACGGGCACTTTTGCTAGATGGAGAAACTGCAAATTATTATACTTTTTCAAGAGGACTCAAATAACTAAATATATAATGTGAACATGAATGTAAGAAGTGTAGTAAAAGCAATCATATCCTTAGTGGTATTGGGCTTTATAGTATTTGGTTGTCTAAATAGGTGTCAAGAGAATAGACAAACAGAAGTATATAAGATAGTAGAGAACAATACAAGTTTTGAAAGTGATGATTTTTCGATAATGGAAATCAAACGAGGAACGGTGTATATTTATCTGGATGTTGAGATGAAAGAGCGTATTAAAACGATATCCAGTGATAGTACGTATTTTTATAATACCACTAATGAAGACTGGTTATTATATTCTGTCGATTACAAGGCCTCTGGAAAGGATGTGACAATTCCAGAAGAAATTTACGTAATTATTCCTCCTCATACTATGCTTGGTTATTCTAAAATCAGATCATATATCCATTACGGGAAACCATCACAGGAAGAAACTCTTTATGGTTATGATGCAGAAAAAGGTTATAAGCGGAATATGTATTTACGTAAGGCATCAATTGTATTCGAGGAATCTGCAGCCATTGAGGAGCGACGTCGGCGAATATCAGAGCGAATCTTGGAGCAACTTTTAAATAAAGGCAAGTAACCCTAGCATTCTTTGTCGTTTATCATGATGAAAACCTCCAACGAACGCATTTGGCAAAAATGTCACTAATCCGGTAGTATGGAATAGGTTGTCTCATCTTGTGTTACCAAGTTAATAGGTGGCGGATTCTTTACGACAGCGTTCTTTGTAAGTAAGAGTGATGTTAACTGTCTGAAAGAATAACTGTTTGTATGAAGTAGTGTATTTGATTTAATTAAAGTACGAGTGAATCAATAGATCATGACAGAGAATGAAATACTAAACAACCGATACCAACTCATGAACCCTATTGGAAGGGGAAGTTTTGGCGAGGTCTGGATGGCGAATGATCTGCGACTTGACATAACGGTTGCGGTAAAAGTGTATGCGGCTTTGGATGGTAAGGGCATCACCGAATTCAGGGACGAGTTCAAGAATGTGTACAAGCTGCATCACCCAAACCTACTGCGCCCGGACTATTTCGACACTGTGGGGGATAACCCTTACTTGGTGATGCCATACTGTCCGAAGTCGGCTGATGATTTGGTTGGACAGATGACAGAACACGAACTCTGGCGTTTCATCAGGGATGTCGCAAGTGGACTGGCCTATCTTCACGATAATGATGTCATACATCGAGACATCAAACCTGAGAACATCCTTCAGGATGAGCGAGGTGACTATGTCATTTCTGATTTTGGATTGAGCATAAAGATGCGTTCGACCTTGCGTCAGGCATCCATGCGTCAAAACGATGGCTTCTCCGGGACAATAGCATACATGGCCCCGGAATTGTTCACATCCAAACCAACGGCAGTGAAAGCAACCGATGTGTGGGCCTTGGGCGTCACAATCTATGAAATGGCCACAGGCGAGCTGCCATTCTGTGGTCAAGGCGGATGTATGCTAAACGCTGGTGCTAAAATACCTGAGTTTGACACCGCAACGTGGTCAAGTAGCCTGAATGAAGTCATGAGACTATGCCTTGCCAAGGATCCATGGGACAGACCTATAGCGGAAAACCTTGCTGAATATGGAAAACTTGTCATGAACGGCGACAAAAGGACATGGTCTCAATGGAAGGATAATATAGGTACAGGTAATCCTTCCCCATCAAATCCAAGACCAGTTTTGGAGATTGCTTTAAAGTCCGTTATTGCATTCGTCTCTCTTATTGCGCTTTACATACTTTGTTATTGTTTCATAGCTAATTACGCACCTAAGGAAGAAATAGAGAAAGCAGATCCACGTCTGTCTCCAGTTCCTGTTGAAAGAGCTGTAGAAGAACCTATCGTGAATGATTTAACTGAATCAGATAAACAGAATGATAGGGAAAATGGGGATTGGGATAAAAAGAAAAACGATACTCATAGAGATGATTTGTTGAGTGCACCTGCAAAGGATCTTTCGACAGCTGGAAACGCAAATTGTTACATCGTTTCGCAATCTGGTAAATACAAATTTAAAACAATCAAAGGCAATTCTATTTTTTCGGTAGGTGAAGTAAAATCCGCTTCTGTTTTGTGGGAGAGTTTCGGAACTTCTAAAACCCCTTCAATAGGAGACTTGATAAAAAGAGTTTCGTATGAAGATGGTTATATTTTCTTTCAGACTCCATCAACATTCAAAAAAGGGAATGCCGTTATTGCCGCCAAAGATGCTGAAGGCGAAATCCTGTGGTCATGGCATATCTGGTTGACGGACATGCCGGAAGAACAGGTCTATTTCAACAATGCGGGCACAATGATGGATCGCAACCTCGGGGCAACCTCTGCGATACCGGGAGATGTCGGTGCCATTGGGCTACTATACCAATGGGGACGTAAAGATCCGTTTTTAGGCTCTTCCAGTATCAAAAAAGCTATCACCGCCAAGTCTACATTGTCTTGGCCGACCGTTGTTGACTGTACGTCAATCACTGGTACAATAGATTATTCCGTCTTACATCCAACTACTTTCATAAAAGGGGATAATATTAATAGTGATTGGTATTATATGAAGAATATTAGTGAGCAGGAGAGAATTTCAAGTAATATGCGTTGGGGATTATATGCAAATAAAAAATCGGAGTACGATCCGTGTCCGGCTGGTTGGCAAGTCCCAAATGGAGGAGCGAGTGGTGTCTGGGCACAAGCATCAGGCTCACCCAATAGAAAAAATTACACCTACGACAGCATAAACGAAGGGATGAATTTTTCCGGAGAATTCGGAGCGGCTTCAAATATTTGGTATCCAGCATCTTATTGCCGCATGTATAATAACGGAGACTTCTATGAAGGCGAAAAATTCGGCAACTGGTGGTCATCCTCAACGAGGGATGATAATTTATCATATAAATTGACTCTCAGTTATGCTGGATGGTACAATTCGTCTGATTTTAGCTATAGAGCAAATGCACGATCAGTTCGTTGCATTAAAAAAAAAGCTTAGGCACCTCACGGAGAAGGATAAACGAATAATGGAGTCTTTAAAGAATGGAGCAGACGCAAGGTCAGGCGAGTCTGGTTTCGGACTTGGTTACTCACATTGATTAATTATTAGCAATTTACGTAAATGAACAATAGGTATCAGTTAATACGAATATTAGGCCGTGGATCATTTGGCGAAGTGTGGCTTGCAAAGGATCTCATGATCGGCGTTGACGTGGCCATCAAGATCTACATCGCATTGGATGAAAATGGCATTCAAGAATTTAAGGAGGAATTTTTGCTTACATATTCGCTTAATCATCCTAATCTTCTGCACACCAACTACTTTGACATAAGCGACAATCGTCCATACCTTGTTATGCCGTATTGTCCAAACTCAGCGTCCGGACTGATCGGGACTAAGGATGAAAAGGCAATATGGCGATTCATTAGAGATACAGCCGCAGGTATTGAGTATCTTCATAGTCAAGACATTGTTCATCGGGACATAAAACCTGATAATATACTTGCTGATTCCAAAGGCAATTACCTAATAAGCGATTTCGGGATAAGCCTTAAGATGGAAAGTACCTTGCGCAAGAATTCCAAACGTAACGATGATGCCGACAATTCATCCGGAACGGTTGCTTATATGGGGCCGGAAATGTTTACTGCGCATCCCAATGCCGTCAAGGCTACTGATATCTGGGCGTTGGGTGCGACCATTTTCGAGATAGCGGAAGGCGAATTGCCTTTTTGCGGTCAGGGTGGTGTTATGGTTCTTCATGGTGCCGCCAGCCCGGAAATGTCAAGTAACTGGTCGGATAACCTTAAATCACTTGTACATTCATGCCTGATGAATAACACATGGGATAGACCGACAGCCGAAATAATCAAAGACTTTGCAAACGATATTCTTAAAAGGAAGAATGAAGACTCTCATCATACACATGTCAAAGAATATGACTATAACGATATTAACCCTTGGGTTAATCGAATTATGTCATTGGTTCAGGTTTTATCTTTAATTGGGATAATATTTAGTATATCCGAGATTGTGACACATTCATCTGATGCCTATTGGGAGTTTTCAGATGAATTTCACGATCTTACAGTTCTATTACTTTTATTGTCTTTGATTATTTTCGTTTTTAATTTAGAATTATTCCGATTAAAGCAGAGAGGGCTATGGCATATGGCACTTGTGGGACAGATATCTTTATTAATATTAATGATACCAGAGGCTGGTTCCCTTTACTTATACTCATATCATACCTTTATATTTTCATCAGGATTACTTGTATTTACACGGATATATTATTATATATTAAAATTCAAATATAAAGGAATAAAGGCATGGGAGATTATGACCGCACCATCACCTCGATTAAAACTAATTACATTGAGGACTTACGTGTTGAGTTATATATTTCTAGCGATAGTGTTAATTATGTACCTTTTTCGGTAGACTTGATTCAGAGAAAAGCGGATGAGCAACATGGAAATAATAATGAATAATCGAATTACCATTCTGAAGGATAATGGTAGTGGGCAGTCGCGAGATGACATTCAGCTTCAATTGTGGATCAAGATGTACGATGAATGCCAGTCGCAGCGTCGGCATCATGAGACGGCACAGGCGAATCTGTCGATCTGCATAATCACGGCAAATACCGTAATATTCGGGTTCGCTGTTCAGGGATATCTTAATGGCATATATGCTTGTGCCATGATCATGTTCCTGTCATTGATCGGATTCCTTTCCGTAATGGCATATTCCGAGCGGTATAATTTCTATTGGCGAAGAAGTCAGTGTATTCGAAAGCATTTGGACCATACTTACATGGGAGATCAAATCAATAGTCGATTAAAGGAGGCGTTCAAAACGTGGTCCTGTGGAGTTCTCTAATAGTTGAGACTGCTGTTATTTATTTCATAAACTATATTCCAGATAAGAGTGATCTAATAAGACCTTCAATGGGAACTGAATTTTGGAGCATTATTATAGCCACTTTAGTTGCGGCTATACTAGTATATTGTAACATCTAAATATTGCATAAAACTAAAAATAATTGTATCTT